>VFSW01001460.1_pt1 | contig 36075 bp, 36 predicted proteins | sample 5358111 | NCBI WGS metagenome assembly VFSW01 (sample SAMN11554181, study PRJNA540505) | mine drainage metagenome | isolation source: sediment from site ElyBrook_90M | place: USA: Ely Copper Mine, Vershire, VT | collected 2017 | reverse complement strand
GCCTGAAGGCCGCTTGCCGCACCGCCAGCGAGCCTGTACCAAGCGCTGTCTCATTTTTCAGGAACTTCGATGCCCCGCGTTACGGTTGCCCTGCCCTGTTTTAATGGCGAATTGCATCTTGCAGCGACGCTGGCCAATCTGCTGGAACAAACGGCGACGGATTTCAATGTCATCGTCTATGACAATGGCTCGACTGACCGGACCAACGCCATTGCGCAAGACTTCGCCGCCCGCGACAAGCGTTTCAGCGTGGTGCGCCGCCCCGCAACCATTGATGGCTATGAAAACTTTCGCCTGTCCTTAGCCGAAACTGACTGCGATTATTTCATGTGGCGGGCTGATGACGACCTCAGCGCCCCCAATTATCTCGAAATTCTGACCCGCATGCTTGACGAAAACAAAGACGCCAATTTGGCCGCAAGCCATATCGTCACCCGCAAGGTCAGCGCCAACATCAGCATCTCGCGCCCGTTTCCAGAGCGTCTGGCTGATCCGGTGGCCGACAGGCTCAACATGATCAGAAATTGCCATACGAGCTGGATTTACGGCCTGCACCGGCGCGATGCCTTCCAGCCGGTCTTTGCTGCGAGCCTCGGCGTGCTGAGCCAGAATTGGGGATCAGATTACATGCTGCTGTTCCAACTGATCATGCGCGGCCAGATTGTCGGCAGCAATGCCACCCAATTCACCCAGCGCACCATGGCTGACCCGAAAAAGGCTGGCAAGGTTCGCGTACCCAGCGCCGAGCAATGGGCGATATTCTCGGCTTTTCGCGAAACCTGCTATGCGGAGATTGATGCCAGTCCGTTCAGCGTGGCCGACAAGCTTCGCCTCAAGGCCGCCGCCTTGAAATATTCCCTGCGTCACACCTTCAGAATCCGAAAAATGCTGGTGACCAAACTGAAGGGCCGCTGAGGGCACCCGATCAGGACGTACCCTTCACGCAAACTCACTCAACCGGGCGGCGTAGCGGGCCATGGTATCAACTTCCAGGTTGATGTCATCGCCAGCCGCCCGTGCCCCCCATGTCGTGACGAGGAGCGTGTGCGGGATGAGCAGCACGGTGAAATCATGGCCGGCAACGGTGTTGACTGTCAGCGACGTGCCATCGAGCGTGACGGAACCTTTGGCAGCGATAAATCGTGCCAGATCAGCGGGCGCTGACAGCGTGAATTCCGCCATGCCCTCGAAATCCCGCCGTGCTCTGAGCCTGGCCAAGCCATCGACATGGCCGCTGACAATATGCCCGCCAAGTTCATCGCCAATTTTCAGCGAGCGTTCGAGATTGACGCGCGTGCCCTCGGCCCATGTGCCCACCGTGGTAAGACGCAGCGTTTCGGCGGCGGCATCGACGCTGAACCAGTTTTGCTGGCCACTCCGCCCAGTTGCCACCGCCGTCATGCACACGCCGGAACAGGCAATGGATGCGCCCATTGCAATGGTTTCAATGGGATAGCCACAGGCGATTTTCAGGCGTCGCAAACTGACGGTGCCACTGACCTCAAGAACTTCGCCGACATCGCTGACAAGACCGGTAAACATCAATTTTCCTTGCGTCCAAAAAAGTCCATGTGATCGGAGCCGGGATGCATGCGATCATAATGCCTAAAATCGCGCGCCAACAGCGCCTCCGCTTCGGCATCTAGCGCCCTGAGCCCGCCGCCAGCATGAAGCTTCGGGTTGGTGATGATCTGAATTTGATCTACAAACCCCGCGGCCAACAGGCTCTGCGCCAGCTTCGGCCCGCCCTCGCAAAAGATCCGCGAAAGCCCGTGCCTGAACAGCACATCGGCGACATCCCCGATTACAAGCTGGCCCCTCGCCGCCGCGACGCGCTCGACGGCAGCCCCGCGCGCACGCCATGTGGCGAGACGGGAGTCCGGGGCGATCTCGCCGCAGATCAGTAAAACCGGCGCTGAACCGTCAGCAAGGCGGGCGTTTTCGGGCAGTCGCCCGGCGCTATCGAGCACGATGCGCAGGGGCTGGTGCGCTGCCATGCCTGGCAGGCGCACCGAGAGTTGCGGATCGTCGGCCAGCACTGTGCCAATGCCGACCATCACCGCATCATGCAGGGCCCGCTGCATATGGGTCACGCCCATGCTGGCCGGGCCGGAAATCATCAGGCGCGGTTGGCCAACCGCAGCGCCCGCAAAGCCATCCGCCGTGCGCGCCAGTTTCAGCGTCAGCATCGGACGGTGCCTGGTGACGCGGCAAAGATGGCCGAGATGATCGCGCCGCGCCTGTGCCGCCCCAATACCCTCGACAACCTCAATGCCCGCCGCCCGCAGCAACGCATGGCCTCTGCCACTGACACGCGGATCAGGATCGGGCAGTGCCGACACAGTTCTGGCGATGCCCGAAGCGATGATTGCCTCGGCGCACGGCGGCGTTTTGCCATGGTGGCTGCACGGCTCCAGCGTCACATAAAGCGTCGCCCCGCGCGCGTCGGCCCCTGCTTCCGCCAGCGCCACCGGCTCGGCATGGGGACGCCCGCCGCCTTGCGTAAAGCCGCGCCCGATAATGGTGCCATCTTTCACAACCAGCGCACCGACCGAGGGGTTGGTCGCGGTGCGGCCCAGACCGCGCCGCCCATAGGCCAGCGCCGCTTGCATGAACCGGTCATCAACCGATGTCATGATGCCTTGTCATCACTGGGAGACTTGGTTTCGGTCACAGAGCCAGGCTCGCTGAGTTCAACCAGAAACCGGCCAAAATCGCGCGCCTCGTTGAAATTGCGATAGACTGAGGCAAAGCGCACGTAAGCAACCTGATCCATTTGCGCGAGGCCCTCCATCACCATCTCGCCGATGCGGCCTGATTCGATGTCAGCCTCGCCGCTGTTTTCCAATTGGCGGACAATGCCATTGACCAGCCGCTCGATGCGCTCGGCCTCGACCGGGCGCTTGCGCAGCGAGATTTCCAGCGATCGCATCAGTTTGTCACGGTCAAACGGCACCCGGCGGCCCGATTTCTTCAGCACCGTCAGTTCGCGCAATTGCACCCGCTCGAAGGTGGTGAAGCGCCCGCCGCAATCGGGACAAACCCGACGGCGACGAATCGAGGCCGCGTCGTCGGCTGGCCGCGAATCCTTCACCTGGCTATCGGTAGCACCGCAATAAGGGCAACGCATGGTCAGGCGTAGATCGGAAAGCGCCGGGTGAGGTCGGCGACGCGCTGGCGCACCGAGGCTTCCACCGCGCTGTTGCCTTCATCGCCATTCCTGGCAAGCCCTTCCAGCGTCTCGACGATCAGCGCGCCGACCTCGCGGAATTCGGTAGTGCCAAAGCCACGAGAAGTTGCGGCGGGCGACCCCAGCCGGATGCCGGAGGTGATCGTCGGCTTTTCGGTGTCGAATGGCACGCCATTCTTGTTGCAGGTGATATGGGCGCGACCCAAAGCGGCCTCGGCGGCTTTGCCGGTGAGCTTTTTGGGGCGCAGATCCACCAGCATCAGATGGTTGTCGGTGCCACCCGACACAATCGCAAACCCCGCGTCAGCGAGAGTCTGGGCCAGCACATTGGCATTGGCCACCACCTGATGCGCGTAGGCGGCGAAATCCGGGCGCAAGGCCTCGCCAAATGCCACGGCCTTGGCAGCGATGACATGCATGAGCGGCCCACCCTGCAGGCCAGGGAAAATCGCCGAATTGATCTTTTTGGCGATGGCCTCATCGTCCGACAGAATCAGGCCACCTCGCGGGCCGCGCAGGGTCTTGTGGGTCGTGGTGGTGACGACATGGGCGTGGGGAAACGGCGAGGGATGCGCCCCGCCCGCCACCAGCCCGGCAAAATGCGCCATATCAACCATGAAATAGGCACCCACCGCATCGGCGATGGCGCGGAAGCGCGCAAAATCCCAATGGCGTGAATAGGCCGAACCACCGGCAATGATGATCTTGGGTCTGTGCTCATGGGCGAGGCGCTCAACGGCCTCCATATCGACCTTCTGGTCGACAACACAGACGCCATAGCTGACTGGCTTGAACCATTTGCCCGACATGTTGGCGCTGGCACCATGGGTGAGATGGCCACCCGCCGCCAGATCCAGGCCCATGAAGACATCGCCCGGCTGCATCAGCGCCAGAAACACCGCCTGGTTGGCTTGCGAGCCGGAATTGGGCTGCACATTGGCAAATTTGCAGGAAAACAGCCGCGTTGCGCGGTCAATCGCCAATTTTTCGGCAATATCGACAAATTGGCAGCCACCGTAATAGCGCCTGCCAGGATAACCTTCGGCATATTTATTGGTCATCACTGACCCCTGCGCCTCGAGCACCGCGCGTGAGACGATGTTTTCGGAGGCGATCAGTTCGATCTCGTCGCGTTGGCGTCCGAGTTCGAGATCAATCGAACGCGCCACTTCCGGATCAGCATCGTGCAAGGATGCGCCGAAAAAGCTGTTGGAGCGGAAAGCTGCGGGCTGCACAGGACTGTTCATGGCGAGACCTTTGCGAGATGAGGCCGGGTTGCAGCCAGGTTCAACGAAAGACGAAAAGGCGCATAGCACGCCGCCTCGCAATGCGAAAGCATGGCGCGAGGGCGCGGCCCTTTTTCAGGTCGCCGATCAGGCCTTCGCTGCCGCCACGGGCGGCGTGGGCTGCCCAAGCTTGGGCAGGAACCACGTCAGGAAGCCAATGGCCGGCAGGAAAGCGCAGAGCCGGAACACGAAATTGACACTGGTGTGGTCCGCAAGAACGCCAAGGCTCCCTGCCCCCAGGCCACCCATGCCAAACGCCAGCCCGAAGAACAGGCCTGACACCATACCGACCCGGCCGGGCAACAACTCCTGCGCATAGACGACGATGGTGGAGAAGGCGGAGGAAATCACGAACCCTACCAGCATGCTCAGGATAATCGTGCCTGGCAGGTTGGCATAGGGCATGGCCAATGCGAGCGGCAGCGCACCCACAATCGAAATCCAGATCACCGGCAGGCGACCATAGCGATCCCCCAGCGGGCCGCCAATCAAGGTGCCCGATGCAAACGCGAAGAGATAGGCGAACAGGCCCAACTGCGCCTCGCCGACAGGCAGGGCAAATTTATGGATGAGATAGAATGTGTAGAAAGTCGTCATCGAAGCGGTATAGAAAAACTTCGAGAACATCAGCGCCATCAGCACCAGCAACGCCCTTGTCACCTGTGCCCGCGGCAAGGGCAGCGCCTTGGCATGGGCATTGTGAGCTTTGGGGGGCGCGGCAGCGAGGCGGCGCGCATACCAGCGACCGACATAAAACAGGATGGCCATGGCGGCGAGCGGAACAACGACAAAGCCGCCGACGCTGCTGCGGCCGAGCGGCACGACGATCAATGCCGCCAGCAACGGCCCGGAAGACGTGCCAAAATTGCCGCCAACCTGAAACAATGACTGCGCGAGGCCGTAACGCCCGCCCGATGCGGCACGCGCCATGCGCGACGATTCCGGGTGGAAGATCGCCGACCCAACCCCCACAAGCGCCGCCGCGACCAGCAGCATCGGCAGACTGCCTGCTATCGACAGCAAAACCAGGCCGCTGAAACTGGAAATCATGCCCAGGGAGGCCGAATAGGGCAACGGATGCCGGTCGGTGAACGTGCCAATCAGCGGTTGCAGCACCGAACCGGTGAGCTGGAACACCAGCGTGATCAAGCCAACTTCCGCAAAGCTCAGCGAAAATTCGGTCTTGAGCAGCGGATAGATCGCCGGGAGCAGCGATTGCAGCATATCGTTGAGGAAATGCGACAGTGACACCGCGCCCAAAATCAGCATTGCGGGGCCGGAAGCCGCTTTGGCCATCGGCTCGGGCGCAGCTACGGCCACAGGCACCGCCATGCTGGCGGCGACGGATGAGCCTTCAACCTCTGCGAGCTTCACATTCATGTTCACGGGGCATGGTCCTCACCTGACAACTGGCCCTACATAGCTGAAATACGCCAAGCAACAACACGCGCGCACAAATGCCAGCTATGCAATCGTGCGAGAACAACTGTTCAGCGCATGCAAAAACTGGATTATCGCTGCTGCACAGGCGCGACAATCGTCCGCTGCTGGGCTGCCAGTTCCTCGCGCGCCAGTTTGGACGGGCTCATCGCCGGATCAACATTCAGGCCATCGCGCTTGTAGGGATCGTCGCGGAACTGCACGATGCCATCGGGCGTCGCCCATGCTGTGATGTAAACCCAATAGACCGGCACCGGCGGGGTGATGTTGACATCAAGCCGCTGACCGGAGTTGATCGTGTCATCGACTCTCTGGCGATCCCAGCCCGGATTATCCTTCAGGAGCCACGTCACATAATCGCGCACGTCCTGCAGGCGCATGCAGCCGGACGAGACAAAGCGGTAATCATCGCCAAACACGCCCTTTTCATTGGTGTCGTGCATATAGACGCCATAGGGGTTGTTGATGTTGATACGCACCACACCAAGCGCGTTGCCCGCCCCTGGATCCTGCCGGAACTGGTAATTTTCAGCCTGGTATGACGACCAGTTCACAGCGGAGGCAGGAACCTCCTGCCCTGACTTGTCGAAAATCCGGATGCGATTCTCCGCAAGGTAATTGGGATGCTTCTGCATCAACGGGATCAGATCCTTTTTGATGATCGAGGCCGGCACCGTCCAGAACGGATTGAAATTGATCTGGATTGCCTTCGTCTGCATGATCGGCGAGGGCCGGTCAATGCGCCCGACACCGGCCTTGTGGCGGGTGACGACGACGTTGTTTTCGACGGTCTCGACGCGGGCAGCAGGAATATTGGCCACAACATAGCGCTGGGCATTGATGCCCTGATATTCGCGCAGCCGCACCGAATTCAGCGTCAGTTGCTGCAGGCGCATCGCCACCGGCACATTCATGGCACGCAGGGTCTCGCGATCAACAGTGCCACTGATGGCAAGGCCATGCCGGGCCTGAAAACGCCGCACACCAGCAGCAACGAATGAGTCGAAATCGTCCGACAGCCCCGCAACGCGGCTAAGATCGTCCGTGACCATCAGCCGACGCCGCAACGCCACCACATCCGGGCCGCGCATGCCAATGCGCAAAATGCGGTTGGGTGTGAAGGCCTGCCAGCCACCCTGGTCGGACAGCGCCTGATAATGTTGCACGGCCTGCGCCGTCGCGTCGATGGTCTGCTGCGATAGCAGCGGCACAGATGAGCGCCGCAACGCCTGCTGCGGATCAGCGTCATATTGCTGAGCCCATTCGGCCTGATTACTGACCAGGGCCGCCCTGGCAACAGCACCTGTTCCCAAAAAGCCAACAACAGTTCCCGTCATGCCAGCGATAACGCTACGGCGCGACAGCGCCCGTCCGTCAGTTTGCACGTTCATATCTCCAAATTCCGCAGCCCGGCGTATCAGCCGCTTATAACATAGGGGGCCAATTGCACATGTCATGGTTGAGAAAGCGCAAACATGCCGACAATTTTATGGCTTAAAGGCGGTATGCGTCGCTGGCGTGCATTTTTTGCAGGGCTCAGTCTCAATATACAAAAAAGGACACATGACTGTGTCCTTTTTGCAACATCAGACGGTAGTTTGCAGCTTGTTCAGAGGCGGAAGCGAATCTGATCAGTCCAGAACCGCTCAAGACGGGTCAGCGCCACGTTCATGCGGGCGAAATCATCGCCGGTGATGCCGCCAATCTGCTCGACAGTCGAGACGTGCTTCTCATAGAGCGCCGCAACGATAGCCATCACGTCCTTGCCTTTGGGCGTCAGGCTGATGCGCACCGAGCGGCGGTCAACGCGCGAACGGGCATGGTGCAGATAACCCATTTCGACCAGTTTCTTGACGTTGTAGGAAACATTGGAGCCAAGATAATAGCCCCTGGTGCGCAATTCACCGGCGGTCAATTCGCTGTCGCCAATGTTATAGAGCAGCAAGGCCTGCACTGAATTGATATCCGTGCGGTTGCGGCGATCAAATTCATCCTTGATCACATCAAGCAGGCGGCGATGCAGACGCTCCACCAGGGTCAGTGATTCATGATAGATCGGGCGCAAATCATTGAAGCGTTCGCTACGGGCGATTGCAACTTCACTTTTAGCAGCGTTGTTCATACTACACCTTGCTTGTTATTGGCCTGAAGCTTCGTTGGGTTGAGCGTTCATGCCTTCCGTCTGATGAGATGAACTTACACGGCACCCCTGAATCCGGGCTTAAATAACAGAATGAATCGATGATTTACAATTTTGAGTGAATCAAAAATGAAATAAATCATAGGTTTACAATGAATTTGGCTTAACCATCCTGGCCACGCTCAGCGGGTGACGCGTTCACGGGCCGCCTGATAGGTAAGCCCGATATAGCCCATCAGCAGCAGCACATCGGCGAGCGGCAGGCCGAAACTGTTGAACGGCAGGGCGGCATGTTCAAAGCCTGTGAGGATTTGCGCCGTGCAAAGCCCCACCCACAATACGCCACCCCAGGCGGCTGGCAGCCAGAGACCCGTCGCCGCAATCAGATCAAGCACGGCAAAGGCCACCAATCCGGAGGCGTCGGCAAAGCCGAGACTGGTCAGGGGCGACGGCTGGTGCATCAGCAGGGCACGCCACAACATCAGGCCCTGAACCATCCACAGCAGGGCCATCACGCGCAGGAAGACCACGAGACGACCATTCCAGCGCCCCAGTTTGGGCGTCGGTGCCTTTTGCTGCGCGGCGCTGATCGGCGGCAGCGGCCTCGAAATTGGATGATCGCTCATGTCAGCCCCTGGTGGTTCATCGAGGCGCGCCCTGCACGGAGCCTGCCTGAAATGGCGCCGCAAACCATGAAGCGATTTTGGCTTGGTCAACGCCTTCGATTGTGGCCGGCGACCAATGCGGTGATTTGTCCTTGTCGATGGTCAGGGCGCGCGTCCCCTCATAGAAATCGTGATCGCGGCAGAGATGCGAGACGATGCCAAGCTCCATGGCCAGCGCCTGCGCCAGCGTGAGGCCGCGCCCGACGCGCATCTGCCTGAAGGCGACGGTGAGACTGGTGGGCGAATGTCGGCGCAGCGCCGCCAGATCAGCCGCCGCCGTGGCGTCGCCAGGTGCCAGGGCGGCAAGCCGGGCAAAAATCTCTTCGAGGCTTGCGCCCTGGTAGGCCGCATCGAGCGCCGGGGATAGGCGGGCCGTCCCCTTGGCCATCGCGCCAGGCAGGGCGTGCGCCGGATTCGCGCCCTCGGCGAGAGCTTGCAAAAGCTCCGGCAAGGCAGCGCTGTTCAGGCGATGCGTCGCCAGACCAAGGCCCAGCGCTTCATCAGCACCAACGCGGGCGCCGGTAAGAGCCAGCCGCATCCCCGCCTCGCCAGGAAGCCTCGGCAGAAAATAGCTGGCACCAATATCAGGAAAAAACCCGATGCCGACTTCAGGCATGGCAAATTGAAAAGCATCGCCCGCAACAACATGCGAGCCATGCAGCGCCACCCCGACGCCGCCGCCCATAACGAGGCCATCAACCAGCGCCACATAGGGCTTCTCGAGACGGCTGATGCGCAGGTTGAGTGCGTATTCATCGCGCCAGAACGCCATTTGCGCTTCGTGCTGCCCAGCCCGGCCGAGATCATAAAGATGACGGATGTCGCCCCCGGCACTGAAGGCGCGACCAGGAACGGCCGAAATCGCAATGGCCTTGACGGCAGGGTCGCCTTCCCATTCATCCAGGGTGGCATTGATGGCACCCACCATCTGATGGCTGATGGCATTGAGGGCATGCGGGCGGTTCAACACGATAGAACCGAGCGCGCCACGCCGCGCGCAGATCACATCCTCTGTCTTGTTCTCCGCTATCGTCAAAATTACCTCAATGCGCTGTCACCTTATGTTGAATGCCGCTTTCGCATGCCAAGGTCAATCATGTCAGATCGGGTTTGACATGCACCGCCTTGTTACGGGCCAAAACCTGCTCTAAATGGCGAAGCTGTCGATAATGAAGGTCCGCCCGTGCGCCGAAGCTTTTATGTGGTTGTGATCGTGTTGCTCGTCGCGGCGCTGCTGGTGAGCTTTCCATCGCGTGTTGCGAGGTTTTCACCGCAACTTGGCGCTTTGGCGGCGCATTTGCGTGCCGCTTTGCCCCTATCCTTGGCCGAAAAATTGCCATCCGCCCCAACGCCGCCTGCGGTGACGACGGCGAAGGCCAAGACCTCGCATGGCGGTCCGCCCGTTACCGTGCTGGTGACGCAAGTGGTCAAAGGCCCATTGGCGCGGGTTGCGACCACCATTGGCTCGGTTCAGCCCATCGCGTCGGTGGCGCTGCGCACGCGGCTGGACGCCCAGGTCGATCAAGTGCTGGTGAAGGACGGTGCCGAGGTCAAAAAAGGTGCGCTGGTGTTCAAGCTTGATTCGCGTCAGCTTGAAGCGCAGATCGCCCAGGCGCAGGCAACCCTGGCGCGCGACGACGCCCAGATCGCGCAAGCCAAAATCGATCTCCAGCGGGCGACTGATCTTCTGGCGCGCAAGGCAGGCGCCAAAGCGACGGTCGATACCGCCAGCACCAACCTCGCCAGCCTCGTGGCGACCAAAGCCGCCGACCGGGCTGCGCTCGCCAATCTCGAGGTTCAGAAAACCTGGACGAACATCACCTCGCCGATCACCGGGCGCATCGGCGTGGTTGGCGTCAAGGCTGGCAACATCATCCGGGCCGGAGACAGCGGCCCCACCGGCACGCTCGCCACCATCAACCAGATGTCACCAATCTATGTGTCCTTCTCGCTGCCGCAAGAATTGCTCGGTTCGCTGCGGATCGCTGAACATAATGACCAGAGCTTTGTCGAGGCCGTGCCGCAGGGCTCAAAACACGGCGAGCGTGGCAAAATTGCCGAGATCGACAACGCCATTGACAGCGCCACCGGCACAATCACTGCCCACGCCATCTTCTCCAATGCCAACGAGCATCTGTGGCCAGGGCAATTGTGCAATGTTTCCGTGACGCTGGACACCGACCCCCATGCCATAACGCTGGCGCGCCAGGCGGTGCAGGAAGGCCAGAATGGCAATTTCGTGTTTCTGGTGAACCACAATGTCGCCACCCTGCGCCCGGTGACTGTGCAGCGCACGCAAGGCAACATTGCCGTCATTGCGGCTGGCCTGAAGGGCGGCGAGACTGTTGTGCTGGACGGCGCGGCACGGCTGGTCGATGGCGCGCGTGTGAGCATCCGCAACCCCGCTACGCCACAAAATACCAGCGCAAAACAGGCGGATTGACCATGAGCCTGCCGGAACTCTGCATCCGCCGACCGGTCATGACGACGCTGCTGATGCTGTCGTTCATCGCCTTCGGTCTGATCGGTTACCGGCAACTGCCGGTTTCGGCCCTGCCCCAGGTTGATTTCCCGACCATCCAGATTGAAGCCAATCTCAACGGCGCCAGCCCGGAGACCATGGCGTCGGCAGTCGCCGCCCCGATCGAGCGGCAATTGGCCACAGTGTCGGGCATTTCCGCCATGACCTCGTCCTCCAGCCGTGGCTCGACGACGATCACGGCGCAGTTCGATCTCAACCGCAACATTGACGGCGCTTCGCTCGATGTCGCGGCGGCCCTGTCGGCGGTTCAGAAAAACCTGCCGCCGACCATGACCAGCGCGCCCTCGTTCCGCAAGGTCAACCCTGCGGATTTTCCGGTGCTGCTGCTGGCGCTCTCCTCCGACACATTGCCGCTTTCCAAGGTCGATGATTACGGCGAGCAGGTGTTTGCGCAGCAGATTTCGCAACTCGACGGCGTCGCCCAGGTCATCATCTTCGGCCAGCAGAAATATGCGGTGCGCGCCGATGTTGATCCCGACAAGGCGGCGGCACGCGGCATCACTTTGGCTGATGTCGGCAATGCGGTGGCTGCCGCCAATTCATCGACGCCGGTTGGCACGCAATATGGCCAGCATCAGAACATCACGCTCGATGCCAGCGGCCAATTGCAGAAGGCGGCGGATTTTCGCCATGTCGTGGTCGCCTTCCGCAATGGCGCACCGGTTATGCTCGACCAGATCGCCAAGCTGAAAGATTCGGTCACAGACACCCAGACGGCGGCGTGGTTTAACGACAAACGCTCGGTCATTCTGGCAATTTTCCGCCAATCGGATGCCAACACCGTCAAAGTGGTCGATCAGATCCGGGCGCGCCTGCCCAAATACAACGCGCAAATTCCGCCGAGCGTCCATGCCGACGTGCTGAATGACCGCTCGGTATCAATCCGCGATTCCATCTCAGATGTGCAGGACACGCTGGCGTTGTCAGTCGCGCTGGTCGTGCTGGTGATTTTCTTCTTCCTGAAGAGCGTGCCCGCCACGCTGATCCCGGCGCTGGCCCTGCCAGTGTCGCTGATCGGCACGTTCGGCTTCATGTTTGCCTTCGGCTATTCCATCGACAACATTTCGCTGCTGGCGATCACGCTGTCGGTTGGCTTTGTTGTCGATGACGCCATTGTCATGCTGGAAAACATCGTCCGCCATGTCGAGGAAGGCATGAAGCCCTTTGAGGCGGCGCTGAAGGGGGCGGGCGAAATCGCCTTTACCATTCTGTCCATGACCCTGTCGCTGGTCGCCGTGTTCATTCCGGTGCTGTTCATGGGCGATGTCGTCGGCCGCGTGTTCCGCGAATTCGCCGTGACCATTTCGGTGGCGATTTTGGTCTCGGGCTTTGTGTCGCTGACCCTCACCCCGATGCTCTGCGCCCGCCTGCTGCGCCCGATCAACCATGAAACCCGTCAGAACGCCTTTGCACGGTTCAGCGATACCGTCGTCAACAGCGTCCAACGCTTCTATCAGCGCAGCCTGAACTTCGTGCTGCATGTGCGCCCGCTGATCCTGCTGCTCACCGTGGCCACCATCGGCGCGTCACTGTGGGCCTATTACATCATCCCCAAGGGCTTTTTCCCGATTGAGGATACCGGCTTCCTGCTCGCCGCAACCGAAGCCTCGCCCGATACCTCGCTGGCCGCCATGGCGGTGCGCCAGAAGCAGCTCTCCGCCATTGTGCGCAAGGATCCGGCAGTGCTTTATGCCGTCTCAGCCATCGGCGGCATCACCAGCGCCAATCAGGGCCGGATGTTTGTGGCGCTGAAGCCCAAGGGCGAGCGCCCCGACCTGTTCACAATGGTCAGCCGCCTGCGCAAGGAAGCCTCGGCGGTGCCGGGCCTGTCGGCGATTTTCATTCCGATCCAGAACCTTAATTTGCAGGGCGGACGCCCGGCGCGCGCGGCTTATCAATACACGCTGCAATCAACTGATCTGACAGCGCTTTATCCTGATTCCAACAAGATGATGCTGGCCATGCGCAAGCTGCCGGGCCTGCGCGATGTCAACACCGACCTGCAGATCCGCAACCCGGTCGCCAAGGTGATCATCGACCGGCAAAAAGCGGCAGCTTTGGGCGTCAGTGCCGATCAGATCCGCTCCACTTTGAACGACGCCTATGGCTCGCGCGTCGTTTCGACCATCTATACCCAGGCTGCCGATTATGATGTGATTGTTGAGGCTGACAGCACTTTCCAAAACCATATCAACGCGTTGGGACGTCTCGAAGTGCGCAGCCAGACCGGCGCGCTGGTGCCCCTGAACCAGGTGTCGAGCATTGTGCGCCAGGTCGGGCCACTGTCAGTCAACCGCCAGTCGCAACAGCCCTCCGTGACATTGTCTTTCAATCTCGCGCCGGGCGTGTCGATTGGCGCGGCGATTACCGAAATCCACGCCGCCGAGCACAAGCTCAACCTGCCCGCCTCAGTCACCACCAGTTTCTCCGGCACCGCGCAATTGTTCCAGAAATCGCTGCAAGGCCAGGGCATCCTGCTGATTGCCGCTGTGCTGACGATTTATATCGTGCTGGGCGTGCTGTACGAAAGCTTCATCCACCCGGTCACCATTCTCTCCGGCCTGCCCTCGGCGGGGCTGGGAGCCTTGATTGCGCTGGCGCTCGGCGGGCGGGAACTGACGGTCATTGCCATCATCGGCATTTTGATGCTGGTCGGCATTGTCAAGAAAAACGCCATCATGATGATTGATTTTGCCATTGAGCGACGCTTGCAGGGTGCCGACGCCCTCACCGCGATCCGCGAGGCGGCGGTGATCCGCTTCCGCCCGATCATGATGACCACGCTCTGCGCCATGCTCGGAACCCTGCCCATCGCCGTGGGCACCGGGGCCGGATCAGAACTGCGCCAACCGCTCGGCATCGCGGTGGTCGGCGGCCTGTTCGTGTCGCAAATCCTGACGCTCTACATCACACCGGTGATTTATTTCTACCTCGACAAGATCGACTCGCGCCTCGCCGGTCGCCGCACCCCGCGCCAGAAACCACCAGAAGACCTGCCGCAACCGCTGGCAGAGGCCGCGGAATAGATAGAGCACTCCCCGCATGTTCTGACCGGCATTTTTGACGAGGCGGGCCTCACCGCGGCGTCAGCGTGACATGAAATTCCACGCCGGCCTGTTTTTGCAGATAGCCGATGACGCTGAACAGGTTGCGCGCTTGCGGATTGCCGCGCGCGCTGAACATGCGGATGAGACTCTTGGGCGGCGTGTCCGTCGCTTCGCCCAGCTTTTCAAAGCCGACCGTTGCCTTGATGTAGTCGCGCAAAATCGTCTTGCCGGTATCGACTTCGCCGGAAAGCAGCGTGTCGATACCTTCGCGCAAAAGCGCGTCGGCGAAAGCCGGTTCCGTCGCCACACGCCGTTGCACCAGTTCCTTGAAACTCTTTGTCACTGCCATTTCGGCCTCCGTCATTTCGTGCGCGGCTTGCGCCGCTTGTAGTCCGCCCAATAATCCTTGGCGTCGTCGATATCCCTGTCTTGCCGCTTCTTGGTGCCGCCCGTGAGCAAGATCACTAAGACGTCGCCGTCGCGCCCGAAATAAACGCGGAAACCCGCGCCCCAATTTATCTTGAGTTCGAGCACCCCCTCCCCGACGCCCTTGGTGTTCGAGAGGTTGCCTAGTTCGAGCCTCGCCAAGGCGACCGCCACCTTTGCCGCCGCCGTGGCGTCCAGGCCGGAAAACCAATCCTCAAAAGGACTTTTGCCATCGACGGCGAGGAAATAACGCAGTTCAAGCATGGGCAAAGGTAACAGAAGTGTTACCATGCGGCAAGGCAAATTTTGGCGTGGGTTTCATCACTCCGGCGCGCAGCAGGTTTGGATCATGGATTGCGGGCACCGAAGCGCCAGCAGCGCTTGGGAACCGGAAACCCTCTGTTGCTTTGCTGCGCCCGCAATGACAGCGATATGGCGGCTCAGCTACCCCCGCGCTTTCACCAACCCCGCAACAAATGCCCCTACCGCCGCCTGCTCATCAGCGCTCAACCGCAAATAATGCTTGGTGCGGCGCTCCAAAACATCCTCGCCGGTGCGCGCCCATTCCTCTGCCACCAGAAAGCGGATTTCGCTCTCATAGAGCGTGCCGCCAAAGTGGCGGCCAAGATCGTCCATGCTGGATGCCGCGCCGAGCAGGCTTGGCGCTCTGGTGCCATAGAGCCGCGCAAAATGCAGCGTCATGCCGGTAGGCAGCCACGGATAGAGCGCCGTCAGCTTTTGCACGAACTCGGCAAAATCAGCGCCCGCCATATCGCCCCCCGGCAGATGTGCATTGCCCGTCCACGGCGCGGTCATTTGCGGAAACCATGGCTGCAACTGCGCCAGCGCGTGCTCGGCGAGCCTGCGGAAGGTGGTAATCTTGCCACCAAACACCGAGAGCACCGGCACCGCGCCATCCTGCGTTTTCACATCCAGCACATAATCGCGCGACACGGCGGAGGCACTTGCGGCGTGGTCTTCATGCAGCGGCCGCACGCCGGCATAACTGGCGCGAATGTCGCTGCGGGCCAGCGGCTTGAGAAGATAGCGATTGACGGCGCGCAGCAGATAAGCGGTCTCCTCATCCGAAATCGCGCTGGCCTCCTGATGCGCCTCCAGCGTGATGTCGGTGGTGCCGATCAATGCCAGATCGCCCTCATAGGGAATGATGAAAATCACTCGCTTGTCGTCATTTTGCAAAATGAAGGCGCGCTCGCCGACAAAGAATTTCGGCACGATGATGTGGCTGCCCTTGACACGGCGCACCAGCGGCCCTTCGTCTTGTCCGAGACCCCTGCCTTGCACCTCATCCACCCAGGGGCCCGCCGCATTGACCAAGGCCTTAGCCTCAAGCGTGAAGGGCGTGCCGTCCTCGGCCACCAGTTCGGCCAGCCAGCGCCCGCCCTCGCGCCGCGCTGCGGACAGCTTGGTGCGCGGCATGATCCTGGCCCCGCGCTGGGCCGCATCCAGCGCGTTCAGCACCACCAGCCTTGCGTCATCCACCCAGCAATCGGAATATTCAAAACCGCGTTGAAACTGCGGTTTCAGAACCGCGCCTTCTGGCACGCTGTCCAGCCGCAGACCGCGCGAGGCCGGGAGGACTTTGCGCCCGCCGAGATGATCATAAAGAAACAGCCCCAGCCGCACCATCCACGCCGGGCGCTGCTCGGGCGAATGCGGCAGCAGGAAGCGCAGCGGCCAGATAATGTGCGGCGCGCTCGCCAGCAAGACCTCACGCTCGATCAGGGCCTCGCGCACCAGCCGGAATTCGTAATATTCGAGATAGCGCAGCCCACCGTGCACCAGCTTGGAGGATTTCGAGGAGGTCCCCTGTGCAAAATCACCCATTTCGCACAGCGCCACGTTCAGCCCACGCCCGGCAGCATCCCGTGCAATGCCAGTGCCATTGACCCCGCCGCCAATGATGAGGAGATCGTGGATCATGATTTCGGGCTCGGTGCTGGGGCGGATAAGGCGGGCGTGGCAAGAAATTGTCAGACATTGATAAGGCGATGCCCGCGCCCAATCAAGCCAGTTTCATCCAAGCCTGTTTCCTCAATGTGTTGGATCACTCCACCGTCACTGATTTGGCCAGGTTGCGCGGCTGGTCAGCGTCCTTGCCCATCAGCACGGCGGTATGATAGGCGATCATCTGCACCGGCACGGCATAGACCATCGCGGTGAATTCATCCGCCATGTCGGGCATTTCCAGCGCGTTCAGATCAAGCCCGGTCGCACCGGCCCCAGCCGCATCGGTGATGAGCAGAATGCGCCCGCCCCGTGCCGCGACTTCCTGCATGTTCGAGACAGTTTTTTCAAATACATGATCGCGCGGAGCAATGACAATCACCGGCATGGTTTCGTCAATCAGCGCAATCGGCCCGTGCTTCAATTCGCCCGCTGCATAGCCTTCGGCGTGGATGTAGGAAATTTCCTTGAGCTTCAGCGCGCCCTCCAGCGCCAAAGGATAATTGGTGCCCCGCCCCAGATAGAGCACGTCGCGCGCCCGGCTCAGCATATGCGCCATCCGCTCCACCTGCGGTTCGCGCTTCATCGCTTCGGCCATCAGGCCAGGCACGGCAATGAGTTCGCGCACCAGCGCCCGCTCGCGTGCCGCATCAATCAGGCCGCGCGCCCGGCCAAAAGCTATGGCAAGGCAGGCGAGCACCGCCAATTGGCAGGTGAAAGCCTTGGTCGAGGCGACGCCAATCTCCGGCCCCGCCAGGGTTGGCGCGGCAATGTCGCTTTCACGCGCGATGGTCGAGGTCGGCACATTCACCACCGACATGATATGCTGGCCCTGCGTGCGAGCATAGCGCATCGCCGCCAGCGTATCGGCGGTTTCACCCGATTGCGACACCACCAGCATCAGCCCGCCGGGCGCCATCGGCGCTTCGCGGTAGCGGAACTCCGAGGCGACATCAATATCCACTGAAAGCCCGGCAAAGCGCTCCAGCCAATATTTGCCGGTGAGGCCCGCCAGATAGCCGGTGCCGCAGGCCGAGATGGTCAGGCGCGGCAGGCTGGCGACATCAAAATTCAGATCGAACGGCAGACGGACGCATTCATTGGCCATATCGAGATAATGCGCCAGCGTGCGGCCCACCACTTCGGGCTGCTCGTGAATTTCCTTGGCCATGAAATGCCGGTAATTGCCCTTGTCGATAATATGCGCGCTGGCCAGCGATTTTTGCGCCAGGCGCTGCACCGGGCGGTTGGACGCATCAAAAATGGCGGCGCTCGTGCGCGTCAGCACCACCCAATCGCCATCTTCAAGATAAGTGATGGTGTCGGTGAAAGGTGCCAGCGCCAGCGCATCCGAGCCCAGATACATTTCGCCCTCGCCATGGCCAATCGCCAGCGGCGCACCCCGCCGCGCGCCAATCATGAGATCGGGATGGCCCGCAAAAATCATCGCCAGCGCGAAAGCGCCATGCAGCCTCGGCAGGCTGGCCTCCACGGCAGCTTGCGGCGTCAGCCCGCCGTTTAGGAAATCCGTCACCAGATGGGCGATGGTTTCGCTGTCGGTTTCAGTTGAAAACACATGGCCGCGCTGGCGCAATTCATCACGCAACGCCCGGAAATTCTCGATAATGCCATTATGCACCACCGCGACTTTGGCCGTGGCGTGGGGATGGGCGTTGTTCTCGGTGGGTTTGCCATGCGTTGCCCAGCGGGTATGGCCGATGCCAACGTGGCCCTGCAGCGGATGTTTCTGCAGGCGCTCCGCCAGATTGTGCAATTTGCCTTCGGCACGCACGCGCGCAATGGCCCCCGCCTCGATGGTGGCGACACCCGCTGAATCATAACCGCGATATTCCAGCCGCCGCAGCGCCTCAACAAGCGGCAGCGCAACGGGCTCATTTCCCAGAATTCCGACAATGCCACACATGCAAGACATCCCCTTGGCCAAAACGTGGCCTTACCTGCCCTGCCCGTCCCTGACGCACAAATCAAGAATTGTGTCGTGTTTAACAGGGCTGGCAAATGTCACGCCGCCCCTGCCGGTTGCGGGGCATGCCGCGGAGACGGCAGGCTTGCCCGTCGCTGGTGCGCAGGGCCGACCTCTTGCAATCCCTAAAAAACATGCCAAACTACCTAAGCCTTTTGGCGCTGGTCGCAAAGTCCTATTGCGCTCGCCCCAGCGTCTCTCAAAGGCCGGATCTGCGAGCATGCCGCGTTGATCCGGCCCGAGTTGCAAGCCGGGATTGCCTTCAAATCGAGGGGGATGCGATGAAATACCTTGGTGCCACAGCCCTGATTCCCACAGCCCTGATTCTCATGGCCTGCCATGCCAACGCTGCCTGCAGTATCAACAATTCGATGCCAGACGACGTCAAAACGGTGATTGCCGACCATGGCGGCATCCCGATTTCCGACGCCGATTGCCAATTGGTCAACACAAATCACCTGTATCTTGACGTCCATGGCGATTTTTTTGCCGGATCGAAGGCTGCCGTGGGTTGGGCGCTGGTTGAACTGGAGGATGTGAACAATATCCGGTCAGACACCTCGGCCCAGTCCACGCATTTTTCGGACAGGCTTGGCGATGGCGCGGCCCGCGACGCCGAATTTGCCGCCATCTCCAACAGCATCAAAACCCTCGATTTTACCAAAGCCATCAAGCAGATCAGGAGTTACGAAAGCCGCTGACGGGTGGGTGCCTTGGCGCGGTCATTCACCGCTTGCGTCAACGAATCGTCCCAGGCAGGGCCCGACAGCAGATGATCAACCAGCGTCGGCCTTCCGGCGCGCAGCGCATTATAATCCCTGGCCGAAAGCACGACCGCAGCACGTTCGCCCCGCACCGTCACCACCTGCGGGCCTTGCCTGCGGGCATTCTGCACGAGTTTCGAGAATTGGTTTTTGGCGTCCTGCAACTGCCAGTCCATAGTGCCCTCCAGTCAATCCTGCCTGCCCAGCTACCCAAGGCCCGGCATCGGATTCGTCAACTCATTCAGCAGCCTTCAGCCACGAAATAGGGCGACGGCGACACCCCCCCGCTCACGGTGCCTTCAAAACCCGGCCATCGGGTGCCATGACGCTGACCCGCAGCGGGATTCCGGCCTCGACGCTTTTCGAGACCGTGCAGAAGTCCTCGAAATTCTGCAGCGCCCGCTCCAGATGTTCCAGATTTCCAGGCTCGCTGCCCATCGTCAGATGGGCGTCAAGGGCAACCACGCGCAGGCGGCCCCGCTCATTGCGGCCCATGCGGCAGGTGACTTTGGCATGCACCTCGCCAGCATCCTCGCGATAGCGGCCATTGGCGAAAACCAGGCTCGCCGACAGGCAATTGGCCACCGCCGCCGCCAGCCACTGCACCGGCGAGGGGGCCGAACCATCCCCCAGGGGGGCGGGCTCATCGGCGTAGGCGTGCGGCAAATCCGCGCCAAAATCCACCAGAAAGCGATATTTGTTCAGCCGCTGGACGCTGACACTGACCTCTTCATGTTGTTCCGCCACGTCGCTCATGCCGATCCATCCTCTGCCTCATACGTGCATGTGCCGCCGCAATGCCGCGCCAAAACCGATCCAGCCAATACCCGCGAACATCAGATCAATGCTCAGGAACAGGCCCAGCACATAAAGGCTGGAGACCGGCCAATGAGCAAGGATGATGATGCCGAGCAAGGTGGTGATGGCCCCTGACAAAACCACGAACCACCAGGCCGAGCCCGCCTGCATCTGAAAGCCAAGAAACATCCGCACCGCGCCACTGGCCACCAGAAACGCGCCCAGAAACAGCGTCAGCACACCCGCCGCCAGCACCGGATTCATCAGCACCGAGATGCCGGCACCAAGATAAATCAGCCCCAGCAGCACCCAGATGAAAAAGCCGCCCCAGGTCTTGTTGTGAACCCCGATGCCGACTTCCGCGATGCCCGCCAGCAGCATCATGATACCCACGAAATAGACTGACACCAGCGTTGCAACCAGCACCGAACCGAAGGCCAGCACCCCCAGCGCCGTGACCAGAACCCCAAAGGCGATGATCCACCCAGCGCGAGCCCGCAAAGCGACAATGCCGCTGCCAAGATTATGCGGCGGGATGCCGCCGGTCAGGTTGGTCTGGCTCATGAAATTTCCCCGTGATAGTGGTCTGCAACACTGGAACGTCCAGCAAAGCCGCCGGTTTTCGCCATGCGCGCACCCGGCCTCTCCTAACATGGGTGGCCGCGCGCGCCAGCACAACCCATCCCGGCCCGGAGGCCAAAGAAGCCAAACCGGATGATAGCCCCTCAGCCCGGCAAGTCGAGTCCGCATTGGAGCCAGGCTCGGCAATCGGCGCAAATTGACCAAATGCCCGCAAATGCGAGACGAAACTGCGAAAATGGTAATGCCGGTCATGTCGGGAATGACGTGGCAGCCAAGCCGCCGGGTCGCCGCCAGAAGGCCGATTAAGCGCGAAACCAGCCGCCGCGGCCCACGACCAGCGCGATGATGCTGCCATAGGCGAAGAGGCTGAGCGCCAGCACGGCGAACAGCATGTCGAGCGAACCGGTGAGCTTGAGCGCCAGCCAGCCTAGCGAGAGGGTGATGAGCAAACGCGCGAGCCCGGCCAGCAGCGGCACCAGCAGGCGTCCTGCCCCCTGCGAGGCAAAATACAGCGCCAGCCCCATGCCGAAAAACCCGTAGAACGGCCCGACGATGCGCAGATAGGCGGCACCGGTGGCCAGCATCTGCGGATTATGGCTGAACAAGCCGAGCCATTGGCCCGGAAACAACGCTGCGCCAAGGCCAATGATTTCGCACGCCACGAACGACAGACCAGCGCCCATCTGTGCGATGTGCAGGGCGCGGGCTTGTTGTCCGGCACCAATATTCGTGCCGACCATCGCGACAATCGGTGCGCCAAAGCCGAACACCAGCGGAATCAGCAGATATTCCAGCCGCACGCCAGTGCCAAACCCGGCAATGGCGTCCTCGCCAAACCTTGTCCCGACCAGCGCCGTGGCGGCGATAATCGCCAGATTGGTCTGCAACGAGGAAACAGTTCCCACCAGCCCGACTTTCAGAATATCGGCAAACAGATTCCAGCGCAGCCGTGCAAACCGCAGCCGCGCCGGATTGCGGCCCGACAGCGCATACCAGCCCAAGATCAGCGCGCCGACGACATTGTAGGACAGGAAGGCGAAGGCGCCGCCGGCAATGCCCATGGCCGGGAGTGGCCCGAAGCCGAAAATCAGGGCTGGGGACAGCGGCACCAGCAGCAGCGCGCCGATCAGGTTGACCAAAGCTGGCGTCAGCATGTTGCCCGAGCCGCGAATGGCGCTGGCAAAGGCATTCATCAGCCAGAGCGAGATATTGCCGGCAAAGACCACGTTGGAATAAATCAAGGCCGCATCCAGTGCGCCGCCATGGCCGCCGAGCGCGCTGTAAATCGGCCGCCCGAAGGCCAGCATGATGATCGAAAACAGCGCCCCCAGCGCGCCATTGATGATGAAGGCGTGCAGCACCAGCGCATCGGCATCGCCTTGCCGCCGCGCACCCAGCGCCCGCGCGATCGCCGCGGAAATGCCGCCGCCCATCGCGCCTGCCGAAATCATCTGCATCAGCATGACACCGGGGAACACCAGCGCCATGCCGGTGAGCGCATCGGTGCCCAGCTTGCCGACAAAGAAGGTTTCAATCAGTCCGGTGGAGGATTGCGTCAGCATCACCAGCACATTGGGCCAGGCCAGCCGCAGCAGCAGCGGCAGGATCGGCGCGCTCAAAATCGCCAAAGTGCGGGGGTTGAGACCGGCGCGCTCCGCAGGAACTGCGCCAGCGGCGTCGCTGATCGATGCCAGCGCGGCGGTCATGGCGTCGCTCCCCTCGCGCCCCGCGCCTCAATCACCATGCAAGTGGAACTGGCGGTGGCGAGCAGGCGCCCGCCCGCATCGTGCGCCTCGGCTTCGGCCACCGCCGTACGCCCGCCCAGATGCCGCATCGTGCCAGTAGCTGTCACGACGCCCGATTGCAGGGTCATGGCGCGGATGTAATTCACCTTGATTTCCAGCGTGGTAAAGGCCTTGCCCGGTGGCAAAGCGGAAATGACGGCGCAGCCCATGACGCTGTCGAGCAAGGTCGCCAGCGCGCCGCCATGCACCGTGCCCAGCGGATTGAACAAATGTTCGCCCGGCGGCATTGTCATGGTGACGCTTCCCGGCGCAACGCCCGTCATGGCAATGCCAAGCAGAATCAGCATCGGGGGCGGTGGCAGCGCGCCCGACAGCAGCGCCTGCAAAAACGCCATGCCATCCATCGACATAGCCGCAGCCGCCAGGGCGTGCGGATCGCCCCACGTCACATGACGCTGACGCGCGGTGGCTTCGGCCAGGCTCGGTGTGGTCATTCTGGCTCCTTGATCCGATCGATGCGCGGGCATTGATTAAGTTTCTTTTTTGAACTGACGCATAATCAGTTTGAAATTGAAACTTGTCAAGCTATGATATGGGTCATGCGCTGGAATGATCTTGACCTTGAGCCCTGTTCGATTGCCCGCACCCTCGCGGTGATCGGCGACCGCTGGACCTTGCTGATCCTGCGCGAGATTTTCCAGAGGCACCGGCGCTTTGAGGAAATGCAGGCGGTGCTGGCCATCACAAGGCCGGTGCTGGCGCAGCGTCTGCGCAAGCTGGTCGCCGATGGCGTGCTGAGCAAGGTCGCCTATCAGACACAGCCCACCCGCCATGAATACCGCCTGACCGCGAAAGGCGCGGCGCTGAGCCCAGTGCTGATGGCGCTGATGCATTGGGGTGACACGCAGTTGCTGGCACAAGGCGAACCGCGCGCCATGCTGCTGCGCCATTGCACCTGCGGGGCGCTATTTGATCCAGTGATGACCTGCTCGGCCTGCGACGCCGCGCTGGAGCCTAAAACCGTACGGATGGAGCCGGGGGCACGAGCGAACCCACCGCTGCTCGTGCCATGAGGCGGTCAACCCACCTTGACGCCTTTCCAGAAGGCGACGCGGCCCTTGATGGCGCTGGCAGCGTTCTTGGGATCGGGATAATACCAGGCGGCATCGCGGTTTTCAGCGCCCCCGACCGCAACCGAATAATAATGCGCCGTGCCCTTCCATGGGCAGACTGACGTCGTGTTGCTGGCTTTCAGCACACCGGGCGTGATGGCAGCAAGCGGAAAATAATGATTGTTTTCAACGACAACAGTGTCATTGGAGTCGGCAATCACCTGATCATTCCAGATAGCCTTGACCATGGCGGTTTCCTTTGCTGGGTAGGAAATGGATGAAGCTGCGTGCTGTGTTTGAACCTATCAGACATCTGGGATTGGCACCGTCCTTTACAATACCGCCAGCAGGGACAGGCAGCGTGAAACTTTCAATTTTTCCTGCCACTTTTCAATCCTACCAAGGGTTAGCGAGCAGGTCCTCATGTTTCACTTTTGCCTCGGCATCACTCCGAGCTGCGGCAAGCTTGCAGTGTTTCAAGCCCATCGCATAATTTTTTGTACGCCACGCCCCTGTTCATATCCTGCCGATAATGCTTCTTGTCCCGATGAAGTGCCACGATCAGCAAAAAATTTGTAATATTTCGCAGCCTTTATCTAATCCTGAGGCACACCCTTTCCCGCTGCAAAAATCGACCTGAGATTATTGCGCCCCTGTGCATAACCACCCTCATGCGCAGGTGACCGCCAACCGTCACAATCCGGCGCGCCAGACCGACCCATGGCGCTGATCGTCGGCCTGGGGTGCACATCCGGCCGATTGTTTTCGCCCCTTATGTCACTGTTCCGGGCGCTGGCCCCGGAAGCGCGAGGTATTCGCTTGATAGCCCGAATGAAACACAACCAAAGTCTTGCCTTATGCTCCGGCATGTGGAATGCAGGACATCATTAGCCATGTTGATTCTGCATTGAACGGGGGACTCCTGAATGGCTCTCGTCACACGACTTAAAGCGGTTGTATATTTCGCTTCGCTCATTTTGATACTTGCTGTCGCCGCACTGGGGACGGCAATGCCTGCTCGTGCCCGTGGCGCTCTGACCTTGCGGGTCGATGGCGTGATGCGCAGCGCCATCGTTGTCGAGCGCGAGCCGCTGAAGCGGCAACGGCGCCGGGTGATCATTGTGCTGCACGGCAGCCACAGTTCGGGAGCGCGAATCCGGCAGCGGCTGGCTCTTGACCATCTGATTGGTTACACCGGTGTGGTGCTGGTGTTCCCCAATGCGCTCAAAGGCCATTGGAATGTCGCTGACGCGGCGCTCGGCAAGGGTGGCGACCTGCATTTCATCCTTGAATTGCGCAATGCGCTGGTGCGGCGCGGCATCGCCCAGGCCCATCACATTTTCCTGAGCGGCGTGTCCACCGGCGGCAGCATGGCGCTGGCCATCGCCTGTCACGAGCCCTCGATGTTTGTCGGCGTCGGTGCCGTGCTGGCGAACTTGCCAGCCTCGCTCAAAGGTCGGTGCAAGTTGCCACATCCCCTGCCCCTGCTGTTGATCAATGCCACCGGCGACAAGCTCATGCCCTTTGCTGGTGGCCCGACGGTCAAACTGGACTATCCCGGCCCTGTCGCATCAGCCGCCGAAACAGTTGAACCCTTCCGGCTGGCCGACGGCTGCAAAGCAGCCCCAGGCAAGAAGGCGCTGGTGCCGCTCGCCCCCAAATCCAGGCTCAGCGTGCGTGTTCATCAGTTCGCTGGCTGCCGGGTGCCCGTCGAGGAGGCCACGGTGATCGGGGGCGGCCATGTCATTCCGGGGCCGCATTTCGGGCCGCGCGGACGTCATGGCCAGCACCATCTCGTCGGCATCGACACGGCGCGCATGCTCTTTGGCTTTGCGCAGCGGCTCAGATAGGCAAGATCACCCACCAATCGAGATCAAGCAGCACTTGTGCCTGCGTGGCCGCATCACCGGGCATCGGCCAGGCGGTGCACGGCAGATCGCGCGTGGCGACGGTGCGCAGGCGCAAGGCACCAATATCACGGCGACCTGGCACGGCGCATTTGTCCAGCACTTCGCTCCACGCAAACACTGTACCACCGGCAAACAGCGGGGAGACATGCCGCCCGCCATTGATCGCAGCGACATGAAACGCATTGGCGAGGCCGTTGAAGGACAAGGCACGCGCCAGCGAGATGACATGCCCGCCATAGATGAGCCTTCTGCCAAAGCGATCCTCGCCCTGGGCAAATTGGTTGAAATGCACCTTGGCGGTGTTCTGATAGAGCCGCGTCGCCAGCTGGTGCTCAGCCTCTTCCACCGTCATGCCGTCAACATGGTCGATCTTCATGCCAATCTCGTAGGCACCAAAGCGCCGGGCGCTGCCCGCAAGGGCGTCATCATAGGCGCTGATGTTCAGCGGCGGCACAGCGCCGCCAAGATCACCGGGCGCTACCTCCGTCAACAGCGCACGCACCGGGGCCGGTGTAATCTGCGAATCGGCATGGCGCTTGCGCACCATCACCCAGCGCACATACTCCAGCACAACCTCGCCGCGCTGGTTGCGCCCCTGCGAGCGCACATGCACCACACCGCTCTGGCGGTTTGAGTTTTCCTTGATGCCGATGACTTCGGATGTGGTGGCCAGCGTATCGCCGACATAAACCGGCTTCAGCCAGCGACATTCAGCATAGCCAAGATTGGCAATCGCATTCAGCGATATATCCGGCACGGTCTTGCCGAAAACGATGTGAAACACCAGGAGATCATCAACTGGCATATCGGCATAGCCAAGGCCCCTCGCAAATTCAGCCGAGGATTGCACCGCAAAGCGGCTGCCATAAAGCGCGGTATAGAGCGCCTGATCGCCTGATGTGAGGGTGCGCGGCGTGGCGTGGCGAATAAGCTCGCCCTGGCGGAAATCTTCGAGAAACCGTCCGGAGTTTTGCGTGCTGGTCATGAGGGTTCCGCAAGTGAGGTCAGCTTTTTTCATCGCCGCACCGGCGCGATTTGGCAAGGGCGATGTGGCAAGGCCGCATGCGCAATTTTGCTCGCGGCCCCATCGGGCCTCTGGATATTTGCCCTGCGCCCGCCTAAACGGAGCACAACGACGATTGAGGAGTGTTTATGAGCGACCCGGCTTGCCGATTTTGCGGCACCAATCTGCGGCATGTGTTTCTCGATCTGGGGCAACAACCCGCCGCCAACTCCTATGTCGTGCCGGGTCACGAGGCTGCCGAGCCCCGCTTTCCCCTCAAGGTGCGGGTGTGCGAGGCCTGCTTTCTGGTGCAAGCCGATGCGCCGGTATCGCCCGATGCCATCTTCAGCGATTATGCCTATTTCTCGTCATTTTCGGATAGCTGGGTCGCACACGCGCATGCCTATGCCGAAAAAATGCGTCAGCAACTGGCCCTGGGGCCGCACTCGCTGGTGATCGAAATAGCCTCCAACGATGGCTATTTGCTGCAGCACTTCAAGGCTGCCGGCGTGCCGGTGCTGGGCATCGAGCCCGCCGCCAATGTCGCCGCCGTGGCCCAAGAGCGCGGCATTGATACCAGGGTGGCGTTTTTCGGCACGGCCACGGCGCGGGCGCTGGCCAGCGCGGGCGTGCAGGCTGATCTGATCGCTGCCAATAATGTGCTGGCGCATGTGCCCGACATTGGCGATTTTTGCGCCGGCTTTGCCCTGGTGTTGAAGGACGATGGCGTCGCCACCTTTGAATTTCCGCACCTGCTCAACCTCATGGCCAAGGTGCAGTTCGACACGATTTATCACGAGCATTTCTCCTACCTCTCCTTGCTGGCGGTGGAGCGGGTCTTCGCTGCCTCCGGCCTCAAGGCGGTGGATGTCGAACGACTCCCCACTCACGGCGGCTCGCTGCGCGTCCATGCCGTCAAGACCGGCCAGCAGGCCCGCTCCCCCTCAGTCGCGTTGCTAGATCTGCGCGAACGCGAGCACGCCGCGGGGCTGGACCGGATTGCCACCTATGACGGCTTTCCGGCACGGGTGGCCGGCGTCGTGGCCGCATTCCGCAAGTTCCTGGGCACAGCGGCAAACCAGGGCAAAAAGGTCGCGGCCTATGGCGCAGCCGCCAAGGGCAACACCTTTCTCAATGCCTGTGCTGTCAGCACGGCGGATATTGTTTGCGTCTTCGACCGTTCCGATGCCAAGCAGGGACGGCTACTGCCAGGCAGCCATCTTCCGATCCTTGCACCGGCCATGATCGCTACCATAAAACCCGATTATCTGGTAATCCTGCCCTGGAATCTCGCCGATGAAATCATGCCGCAAATGGCCATGATCCGCGAATGGGGTGGAAAATTCGTCACCGCCATCCCGGACTTGCGCATCCACGATTAGCATGCACGATTGGCACGCCGCCGCCTCTGCTCATTCCCCCCTGAAAAGCGGCTGGCGCTTGGCGGCGAAGGCGGTGCGGGCTTCGCGATAATCGGCGCTCTCATAACAGCGGATGACGGCTGCATCGACGCGGGCGGGGTCGCGCACAGCCTCGGGCCTGGACAATTCGCGCAGCGCCGCCTTGGCGGCGAGCAACGACAGGGGAGCGTTTTCAGCGATGCTGTTGACCAGCGTGGCGCTGGCAGCCTGAAACGCATCCGCCGCCGCCACCTGTTGCACCAGCCCCCAGGCCAGCGCCTGCCGGGCATCAAATGGCAAGGCGCTGAATAGTATGTGGGCCGCTGCGCCCTGCCCCACCGCCCGCGCCAGACGCTCGACGCCAGCAAAAGCATACCCAATCCCAAGCCTTGCGGCGGGCAGGCGGAATTGCGCGGAAGCAATGGCCACCCTGATGTCACAACCCAAGGCGATCCCCATGCCGCCGCCAAAGCAGAGGCCATTGATCAACGCGACAGTCGGTTTGCCAGCTTCTGCCAGCGCCTGCTCGGCAGCGGCAACTGTGTCATCATAGATTGCGGCGGCGGCGGCATCATGGCGTTCTTCGCCAAAGCGCGAAATGTCCGCGCCGGCGCTGAAGGCTTTGCTCCCCGCCCCTGTCAGCACGATCACTCTAACCCCAGCGTCCGCTTCAGCACGGCGCACCAGATCCGGCAGGCTTTGCCACATCGGCAGTGAAATCGCGTTGAGCCGCGCCGAGGCATCCAGCGTCAGCGTGGCAATGCCGTCAGCAACACGGTAAGTGATCGTTCCAGCCACACTGCGCCCCCGTCCATGAAGCTTGCTCTATGGGCGAAGCCCGCCGGACTTGCAACGTCACGACCGGCGATGTCACAGGGCTTGCACGCCTTGCGCGATCATCGATTGGCGCAACTTTTCCAGAGCCCGCGCCTCGATCTGGCGCACCCGCTCCTTGGAAATACCCAACTGGCTGCCGAGCGTCTCCAGCGTGTCGCCCGCTTCCTTGAGGCGGCGCTGCTCGACAATCACCAATTCGCGCGGGCTGAGGCAGGCCAGCGCCCGCTGCAAGCAAGCATGGTGATAGGCCCGATCCGTGTCTTCCTCGATAACTTGATCAGCAAGCGGGCTCAAGTCGGCCATGAAGTCGATTCGCTCCCCCCCGTCGCTCTCGCCAGAGTTCGTGACAGGTGCATTGATCGAAACATCGCCGCCGGAAAGCCGCAGGTTCATCCATTCGACATCGGCGGGCGAAACCCCAAGTGCATTGGCAATGGCACGGAACACCTCCACGGTGCCACCCTGGCCAGGCTTGTCGAGCAGGCGGGCCCGCAGGCGGCGCAGGTTGAAAAACAGCGCCTTTTGTGCCGATGAGGTGCCACCACGCACGATTGACCAGTTGCGCAGGACGTAGTCTTGAATCGAGGCCCTGATCCACCAGGTCGCATAGGTCGAAAATCGTACCTCGCGCGAGGGATCAAACCGCGCCGCCGCCTCCAGCAGGCCGATATGACCTTCCTGGATCAAATCGGTCGCGGGCAGGCCATAATTCTTGAACCGCCCGGCAATCGCCACCACAAGGCGCATGTGCGCTTCAGCGAGTTTGTGAAGCGCTGCCTGATCGTGCTGCTCTTTCCAGCGCACGGCGAGGCCATGTTCTTCCTCACGTTCAAGATAAGGGGCACGCATCGCGGCCCTGATGAACTGGTTTCCAACACCTGCAAGCCAAGACACTGTCTGCTCTCCTGCTATTTGAGAGCTAATACGCAACGCGTCATGCATTGGATCACAAACAAGGTAATTATTGGACGATAACTTTATAGGACCGGCCGACAACCAGACTGGCGGTGCCGGACAGACCGTTCAGCATGCGGAAATAATCCTCCGCTTGCGTCTGCCCCACCATGCCCGCCGCCAGGGTCGCGACGGTATCGCCAGCTTTGGCTGTGACCAGTGCCAGATGCTGCGGGTGAATTCTGGCGGCATCTTCCAGGCTCAGGCGGTGAAACGTGCCAATTGCCGCCATGAAGGACGCGTCGATATCAGGCGTCAGTTTGCGCGTCGCAAAAATCAGCCGGTAGACATCAGCGCCAAACCGGATGACGGCAACGCGGAAATCCCACGGGCCGGAATGGGCGATGGCTGTGGCCGAGGGAAAGCCATTGGTCTCGCCTTCAGCTATGGTCGAAGGATCAAGGCCGTCAAGCCAGCCGGATTTGAAATAATCGGTAAGGCTTGTTTGCGAACCAAGCTTGACACTATCAAGCCGCAGCGCCTCCGAATCAACCTTGTCGATGCCCAAGACCGCCAGCCGGGTGTTTTGCATCACGAAATTTTCTGGCGCGGTAAAGCCAAAATCTAGCCTGGGCTGCAAAAACACGCGCCCTTCAACCATGCCATTGGCGGGCGAGTCACCAAAATTCATGCCGTTGATGGTATTCAGATAGGCTTGTCGCGCCCGCACACCGATGCCAGGGGGCCCGAAAGCGCGCGCCTCCCGCAGCGCTGCCGCCACACGCTGCGGTGTCGAGGGGTGGGTGGCCATGATATCGGGGCGCGCATTGCTCTCCTCCATGCCAAACATTGCATCGCGCAGCTTTGCCGATTGGCTGAGGCTGGTGAGGAACCTCGCCGCCGCATAGGGGTCATAGCCCGCCCGCGCAATCACATGAATGCCGATCTTGTCGGCTTCCAGCTCCTGCTGGCGCGAGAATTGCGCGAGCGCCAATTCTGATCGGCTTTCGACCGCCGCCCCCTGTTGCGGTGATTCGACCACTTTGGCAGCGCTGCTGATCAACGCCATGCGCTTGGCAAATTCAGCCCGCTTGGCGGCATGATGCGCGGTAACATGGCCGATTTCATGGGCCATGACCGCGGCAATCTCGGAAGTGTCATTGGCGAGTTCCAGCAGGCCGCGCGTCACATAAATATCGCCCGAGGGCAGCGCGAAGGCATTGACCTGCGGTGCATCAAGGATGGTGAGGCGATAGGGCTGCGCCATGCCCGGTGTCGCGCTGGCGAGCTTTTGCAAAACGCCGTCAAGGTAGGTTTCGGTTGGCGCCCAATGATAGACGCCCCCGAACGTGGCAATCATGCGCCGTTCATCGGCGGGTAATCGCTTGGGGACACCCAGCACGGCGGGAGCCGCCACGGGCGCAGGCAGGGCCACCGTGAGGGCAGCGGTTGACGGGCCTTGGCCACCGATATCGAAACAGCCCGCCAGCGCAAGCGGCACCGCGAGCGCCGCCAGCACCTTCCAGCGCCGCAACGCTCCCGGCAAGATGCCGTATTTTCCGACAGGTAAGGTCAATGCCCGCTTTTCACCAGAGGTTGCACGGGCCGCAGCCCACTTGTGTCTGTTATCTCAACTGACTGCGGGCGGGCAACCTCGATTTGCGGGCCAAATTTGGTCGAAAGCCGCCCCCGCACCCGAATGACGTGGCCCTTCAGCGCCTGCGGACTCATGCCCGCCGCGCTGAAGCGCCGTAAATCCGGCTTGACAATGGACACTTCAAAATCATGAAACCGTCGTGGGCCGAAGCGTATGTACGTACGATACCCCTTCGTCTCGACGCTGTACACCCGGCCGCGCACGACAATCTCGTGACCGGCGCGATGGTCGAAAGCGCCTTTCAGCGCCGGGTCGACTTCCGCATGATCATCATCTGCCCAGAGGCCGGCGCCGACGTCACGCGCGGCCTGTTCGGCAGCGCGCCACGCCATCAGGCACGGCATGACCGGGCCGATGTGCACCTGCACCAATCCTGCGGCAAGCAACGCCTGTTGCACCGGTTGGCGCGCCGCAGTTCCGGCCCGCCACGCTGCAAACACCGCGGCATCCAGGCGTCGCCAGCGATCAGGCTGAGGCGTGAGAACCGCGTAGGTGACGGTTTGGCCCATCAGCCGCCTTTGCAGGTCAGCACGCACGATTGCCGCATAATCACGCCCCATCACATGCCAGGAAGGTGCCCAGATGCCGGAAAGATGCAGGGTTGTGCCCCCTGCCAGATGCAAGTCAAGCCAGCGGTCAATCCTGACGACCTTTGCGGCAGGCAGGCCCGGCGCGTCGGTGCACGGGTCTGCCGGTGCCCCCTGCGCCAGGCCATGCGGCACAACCACGCAAACTGCCAGCAGCAGCACAAGAGACACAGACATCAGGCGGGAAAAACTCAAGGCTCCTATGCCCTCCAGCAACTTGGATCAACCAACATCCAAGTTGCAATGTCGAGATACAACCAGCGGCTGTCAACCTCGAGGCCGCGCAAGCCCGCAAATCCCGCCGCGCGGTTGACAGCGTTCGCTTGAAAGCGTTCGGTTGACAGGGTTTATCCGCTGGTTACATGGAATGTATCGTCAAACAGGAACCGTTGAAGCCCATGTCTGAAACGCCCATACCCGAAACACCCATGCCCGAAGCGCGTCTGTCCGAAACGCCCCCCGACCGTCTCGCGTCTGATCCCGACAGCCCGTTCTATGATGCGGCGGCGCTGGAGCGCGGCATCGGCATACGTTTCAAGGGCGTCGAAAAAACCAATGTCGATGAATATTGCGTCAGCGAAGGCTGGGTGCGGGTTGCCGTTGGTCAGGCGCGTGACCGGCGCGGCAAGCCAATGACGCTGAAACTGGCCGGGGTGGTCGAACCCTGGTTCAAGGATCTGGCCAAGGATCAGGCCGGATAAAGCGCACCGAGCACGCGAAAGCCGCGCGCCCCCGTGACGGCGGGCATATTGCCCGCAACCTGATCAAGATGGCGCTGCGCCAGCCAGGCGAAGGCCAGCGCCTCGACCTCAAGCGGATCAACGCCAAATGCCTGCGTGCTGACGACGGCTGCGGGGGCAAGGCGCCGCGCCAAAGCAGCCATCAGCACGCCGTTCAAGGCACCGCCTCCGCACACCAGGACATCCTTGGGCATGGCACCAGCCATAGCCATGCCGCCCGCAACGCTTTCGACCGTCAACGCCAGCAAGGTCGCTTGCACGGCGGCGGCGCTGAGACTGCGACCGGCGATGAGGCGTTGCAGCCAGTCATGATTGAACAAATCCCGCCCGGTGCTTTTGGGCGGCAGCGCGACAAAATAGGCCTCGCGTAGCATGGAAGCGAGCAAGGCATCATCGGGTGTGCCTCTGGCCGCCAGCGCCCCGTCCTTGTCATAGGGGGCCCCCGTGGTCTGCTGGCACCAGATATCCATCAGCACATTGGCTGGCCCGGTATCAAAGCCACTGACCTCGGAGCCCTCCCCCGGCAATAAAGTGATATTGGCGATACCGCCGAGATTCAGGATCACGCGCCGATGCGCCGCCCTGAATCGCTCGGCATGAAAGGCTGGCACCAGCGGCGCGCCCTGCCCGCCAGCGGCAACATCGCGGCTGCGGAAGTCGCAAATCGTCGCAATCCCGGTGAGTTCGGTCAGCAACGCACCGTCAAGCAACTGGCAGGTATAGCCCGCATCAGGGCGGTGGCGCACCGTCTGGCCATGCGCACCGATGGCACTGATGGCAGAGGGCGCAAGGCCGACCTGTCCCAGCACCTGCTGCGTTGCCTCGGCATAGAGCCGCGCGATTGCCGCGGCGACAAGGGCCGCGCGATGCAATTCATCGGCGCCGGCCTGGTTGAGCGCCAGACATTCAGCCGCCAGGGCCGTCGGCATTGCAACGCTGGCACGCGCCAGCCGAATCAGGCCGCCCGGCTGCTCTTGCGCCAGCACCGCATCGACGCCATCCATCGACGTGCCCGACATGATTCCAATGAAAAACCGCTGCGCCATGAGCCGCCTTTAGCATGTTGCGCGCCGCTTTGCAGGCGGGCCGCGCCAGCGTATAGAGTCTGCGGCCAAATAACCGACCGGTCGCCGCAAGCGCAACAGACACCCCGCCAGAGGTGCCGCGCCCATCAGCTTCCACCGGCGGCAGTTTTGTCGTGAGGGCAGGAGACCGGGCCGCTTTGCTGGCGGCGCGGCAGGATAATATCGAGGGTAGCATGGCAGGTCATAGCCAGTTCAAGAATATCATGCACAAAAAGGGCAAGCAGGATGCAATCCGCGCCAAACTGTTTTCCAAACTCGGACGTGAAATCACGGTGGCCGCCAAAGCTGGCCTGCCTGATCCAGCTATGAATGCACGGTTGCGCTCGGCCATCATCGAGGCGCGGGCAGAAAACATGCCGCGCGATAACATCGAGCGGGCGATTCGCAAGGCCTCGGGTGCCGATGCCGAAACCTATTTCGAAGTGCGTTACGAGGGTTACGCCCCCGGCGGGGTTGCCGTGATTGTCGAGGCATTGACCGACAACCGCAACCGCACGGCGGGCGAGGTGCGCTCCTATTTCACCAAATCCGGCGGTGCCTTGGCCGAAACCGGCGCGGTAAGCTTCATGTTTGACCGGGTTGGCGTGATCGAATATCCGCTGAAAGTCGCCAGCGCTGACGCCATGATTGACGCCGCTCTGGAATGCGGCGCGGACGATGTCACCAGCAGCGACGATGGCCATGAGGTCATCACCTCGCTGGAGGGACTGCGCGATGTCGCCAAAGCGCTGGAGGCCAAATTTGGCGAGCCGCGCAAGGCGGCCCTCGTCTGGCGTCCGCAAAATACCGTCGCAGTCGATGATGAGACCGGCGAAAAAATCATCAAACTGATCGATTCGCTGGAAGACAATGACGATGTGCAGTCGGTCTATGCCAATTTTGAGGTCTCCGACGCGCTGATGGCGCGCATGGGCGGTTGATGTCACCCCTTCCCGGAGCCAAAGGCCCGATCTGCATTATCGGCATTGATCCGGGATTGCGCCACACTGGCTGGGGCATCATCACTCAGGAGGGCACGCATCTGGCGTTCGTCGCCTGCGGGCATATCAGTTCCGACGCGGCGCTCGGCACGGCAGAGCGCTTGCGCCAGCTTCACGATGGGCTGGCGGCGGTGTTTGCCACCCATCAGCCCGATGAGGCGGCCGTGGAAGAAACCTTCATCAACCGCGATCCGCAATCCGCCCTGAAGCTCGGCCAGGCACGCGCCATCGCGCTTCTGGCTCCAGCTTTGGCGGGATGCCCGGTTGCCGAATATGCCGCCAATGTCGTGAAAAAAACCGTGGTTGGCGCGGGCCATGCCGACAAGGCGCAGGTGGCGATGATGGTGAAGGTGCTGCTGCCCAAAGCGACGGCAACCAGCGCCGATGCCTTTGATGCGCTGGCGGTCGCCATCACCCATGCCCAGCATCGGGTGTCCCTCCAGCGGCTCAAGAGGCTGGCATGATCGGCAAGTTGCGGGGCCTTGTGGATTCGGTCGAGGAAGATCACGCCATCATTGATGTCGGCGGTGTCGGTTATGTGGTGTTCTGCTCGACGCGCACCCTGCAGCGCCTCCCGCGCGGCGAAGTGGCGGCGCTGGCGATTGAAACGCAAGTGCGCGAGGACGCCATCAGGCTCTTTGGCTTCCTCGCCCAAGACGAGCGCGACTGGTTTCGCATCTTGCAGAACGTGCAGGGCGTAGGGGCCAAAGTGGCGCTGGCGCTTCTTGGCACCCTGCCCCCGGCTGACCTGGCGCAGGCCCTGGCCTTGCAGGACAAGGCCGCCGTGGCGCGCGCGCCCGGCGTAGGCCCCAAACTGGCGGCGCGGCTCGTGGCCGAACTGAAAGACAAGGCCCCGGCCTTCGCCCCCGGCCTCGATCCCGCCGCGATGCGGCTGGCGGGCGAAGGCGGCGACCGAACCGTGCCGCGCCCGGTGCAGGATGCCATTTCGGCTTTGGTCAATCTGGGCTACAGCCGCCCGCAAGCCGCAACAGCGGTGGCAGTCGCCTTGCAGGCTTTGGGCGAAAGTGCCGAAGCCAGCGCGCTGATCCGGCGTGGCTTGCGCGAATTGGCATCCGCCTAGCATTACAGTTGTATTGTGGATTTGTAATGTGTCTGTTGCGCGGCGGCTTGTCCTCAAGTTCCAAATTGGCCGCTTCCCCGAAGCCACATGACGCCGAGGGCAAAGCGGGTCGTTGGGAACCAGGTCGACACGCGCCGCCATCTGTCACGTCGAGATGGAGACATTGGCAGGCCGCTGCTACGCGCTCGCCCGCTTGCGCGGTCGCCCGCCCT
>VFSW01001459.1_pt1 | contig 36076 bp, 46 predicted proteins | sample 5358111 | NCBI WGS metagenome assembly VFSW01 (sample SAMN11554181, study PRJNA540505) | mine drainage metagenome | isolation source: sediment from site ElyBrook_90M | place: USA: Ely Copper Mine, Vershire, VT | collected 2017 | reverse complement strand
CTCACCCCGCCTGGATCGTGCGCCATCCACATGGCGTGCTTTCGCAGCGTCTCGGCGAGGATTTTCGCCAGTTGATCTTTGTCCACGCTGGCCTCCTAGATTTGTGTGGGGCTTGATTGCCCCACACTATCACTAACAGAATCATGTCAGACTGGTGGTTGGAGGGGAATTTCTCTCCCTCCAACCATTCTCCAACTTAGTCGGCCAAGGCCATCCCGACCAGTTCGTCCCCCGGGATCAGGTTGCGGGCCTTGATGGTCGTATCGAACCACTCCCGCTGATCGACGTAGGCCCGGGCCACCCCATACGCCGCCGACTTCACCTTGTCCGCCTTCTTGAAAAGGCTGCTTTCGGCGGCTCGATCGTATTCCCGCGCCCCTCCCTGGTGGTCCATCTGCTCCGTCACTGCGTTGAGCCAGATCGCCGCATTGTTCTCACCGAGCAGGTCGGCCCCGATAATGCTGTGAGTAAGGGCCAGCCGATTGACCGCCTTGACGTGCTTCTTCTTCAGCACCTTCCCAACCATCTCCGGAAGCATCGTGGCACTCGCCGTGAAAATCTCGGGCTCGAACGTGCTCATCGTCGCGAGCACCATATCCTCCGCTGACATCGGCGTGCGTGCCATATCCCGGAAGAGGGCCATCGTTGCCTGGAACTCGTCCTTGAGGCGAAGCCCGAGTTCCTTGCCGAACTTCGTCGGATCAAACTCCATGGAGTGACGCTGCTTCGCGCTGCTGCCCTTCTCCTTCAGGGCCTCACTCAGCGTATTGTTGCAGACCACCCGCACCGTTCCGAACTTGCCGGTGGTTGCGGACATTCCGTCTGCACTGGACGACAGGAGCAAGTACCCCTTCACCCGATCTTCCGGGTGCAGGAGCGCCTCCGGCTCACCGACCCGGGCCATTGCCCAGTACCGCTTGCCCCCATACAGAACCCCGGCCGTCTCGAGCTCCAGGCCGACGTTATCGGCGACCTTGCTGAAGAAGTCCAGCACCTGGCTGGGCTGCACGATCTTGTAGTTCTCCGACGCGACGCCGAGCGCCGCCCCCGTATCGGAGCGATAGATGACAGCCTTATCCGGCATGGGAAAAATTGTCCCAGTCACCTGATAGAGCACCGGCGTCTGTTTGATCTCGAAGTCGAAACCGGCAGCCGCGGTCCACTCTTCGATGCTGGCTCCCTTCGGGAGTGCCTTGCCCAGCTTATGCCAGGGGACCTCCCCGACATACGCCATTGCGGCCGTGCCGTCGGACTTTGTTGCAAGCTCGTGTGCCACGCTGGCCTCCTGAATCTTGTGGGGCTTGATTGCCCTACATCGCCATTATGCAGAATCTTAGCAGCGATGCAAGCGAAAAGTTAGGCCAAGTTTGTCTCAAGAATGTGACAGAGCCAAGCCAGCCAAGCCAGCCAAGCCAGCCACAAGCCAGCCACAAGCCAGCCACAAGCCAGCCAAGCCAGCCAAGGGCCAGCCAAGGGCCAGCCACAAGCCAGCCAAGGGCCAGCCACAAGCCAGCCAAGGGCCAGCGGGTTGCTGCATAGCTTGCCCGAGCGGCCAGCGGCACACCGACAAAAGCCGATGGACAGGCATTCGAGGCGGCCTGTGTGCCGCCTCGGATGCGCCAGAGCGGGGCGGTTAGAAAGATCCTTAAAAACTAGCGGGCCTATTGACTTTCGTGGCCGGACGGGGCATTCTCCCCAGCATGTCGTTGCTGTCCTTCCTCAAGCGGTTCCCCGATGATGATGCCTGTTGGGCGCATCTCGAAGCTCTGCGCTGGCCGAGCGGGCCGGTTTGCCCGCATTGCGGGAGCATCGACAGCGCCCACCATGCCGGACGTGCTCACTACCTCCGGTGCAATGCCTGCCTGACCAAATTCAAGGTAACGCATAGCACCCCGTTGGAAGGAACCCATCTGCCACTGCGGACGTGGTTCACCGCCCTCTATCTGGTGGCCGCTTCCAGCAAGGGCATCTCGTCGGTCAAGCTGGGCGAACACCTCGGCGTCGGCCAGAAAACCGCATGGTTCCTCGGCCAGCGCATCCGCCGCATGATGGAGGACAAGGACGGGTTGCTGCGCAGCATCGTAGAGGTGGACGAAACATACCTCGGCGGCAAGAAGCGCAAGCGGGGCCAGACCTCCAAGCGCGACCCTGACGACGATCAGCCCACCGGGCGATCCGGCACCCGCAAGAGCATGGTGACAGTCGCCGTCGAACGCGGAGGCCGTGCCCGCGCCGCCAAGGGCAAGACCCATTCCGAGCGCACCATCGCCGCCTTCGTCCTGAACAACCTCGATATCGGCCAGACCGTTCTCTGCACCGACGAGCTTCCGGCCTATCGCTGGATCGGGCGCAAGTTCCCGGCTCACCTGCACGTCAACCACTCGGCGGGCGAATACGTCCGCCGGGACGAGAATGCGGCAGCCGTCGCCCACACCAACACCGCCGAGAGCTTCAACGCCACGCTCAAGCGTGCCGTGATCGGCGTCTGGCACTGGTTCTCGATCAAACATACCGACCGCTATCTGAACGAAGTCTCGTTCCGCTGGAACCGGCGCAGGCAGACCACCGATGCCCGTCTGTCGCGCCTGTTCACCGGCTCCGCCACCCGCCTGCGCTGGAAGGAGTTGGTGGCGTGACGGACAAGATCGTGCGCGGCTGGCAGGCCCGGCTCTATCCGACGCCTGAACAGGCCGACCGCCTCAACCAGTGGGCCGGATCGCTCCGTTTCCTCTGGAACCGCTTGTTGGATCGCGAGAAGGCCGAATATCAAGCCACCCGCAAGTTCATCTGGCGCAAGGAGTTGCAGCCCATCGCGGTCGGGATGAAGCGGCAGGCCGAGATGGCGTGGCTGTCCGACCTGCCCGCGCATGCCGTGCTGGACACTGTGGCCCGGCTGGACGGCGCGCTGCGGCGCATGATTTCCGAGCGCAAGGCGGGGCGGAAGTGCGGCTTCCCCAAGCCGAAGAAGAAGTTCGTCCGCGAGAGCGGCATCTATTGCGTCGGGCAGGCCACCGAAATCACCGATGCTGCTGCCAGCGTGCCGAAGTTGGGGCGCATCCGGATCAGCGGCGGCGACCTGCCCGAAGGCCGGTTGCTGGCGTCGCGCATCTGGCGTGACGGCGACCGCTGGATGCTCTCGGCGCAGTTCGAGTGTGCCCGTCCCGAGCCGCTGCCCGCTACGGGCGTCACGGTTGGGGTTGACCTCGGCGTGTCCACGCTCGTCACCGTCTTCGACGGAACGGAGTTTGAAGAAGTCCCGGCTCCCCGGCATCTGCGCAAGGCGTTGAAGCGCCTGCGCCGCGCCGAGCGCACCAAGGTGCGGCGGAAGAAAGGATCAGCCCGCAGGCGGGCGCAGGCGCAGCGGGTCGCGGCGATCCATCGTAAGGTGCGGGAGCGCCGGAAAGACTTGCTCCATAAGGTATCACATCGGCTGACAGCCAAAGCCGATGTGCTCAAGGTCGAGACGCTGAATGTCCGGGGCATGGCCCGGAACCGGCCTCTCGCCCTCTCCGTGGCCGATGCCGGGATGGCCCGGCTGGTCACGTTCTGCGGCTACAAGGCGGACTGGCGCGGGCGGCGGGTCGTGGAAATCGACCCGTGGTATCCGGGCAGCCAGACGTGCAGCGCGTGCGGGACCATCCACCCGGAGATGAAGATGCAGAAGGGCTTCCGGGACGCGATGGTTTGCGACTGCGGCAACCGGCTGGGCCGGGACCGCAATGCGGCGGTGAATCACTACTGGTACGGCGAGGAACGCCGGAACCGCGCCAGCAATGGCGCTACGCGCGTGGAGAGTGGGCCTCTGTCGGGCGGCGCAAGCTGCCCGGCAAGCCCGCTCGTTGAATCGCGAATGCTGGCAGGCGTGGCATCCAGCCACGAAAGTCAGTAATTCCGAAAACTAGGAAGCCTGTCTTTCCCTAATTTTGTCACACAGTACCCACTGCCCGAGAACTTGAGCGTATCAGGGTTCACAAGCGCACGGTAAAACTTGGCATACCCGTAATAGGCAAGGCGCCGGCAAGCATCCCTCACTTCTTTCCTCGACAGACCGGTTATAGCCTCCAACTGCGCGAAATTCACACACTTTTCCCCGTCGGAAAAAGTCACGCAGTCCAGGACGTATAGAACGTGCCACTCAGTATCAGATAGAGGTTGGGCCATCCGGCGCTCCTTTCATCAGGGCCTACGGGAGCCAAGTGTTGCCCACAGAAACACCAAGCACCAGCCTAGCACCGTCCATCCGAACAGAAGATTAGAAAGAACGATAAGCCCGGCATCAGTGTGCCGGCGACTTATTGCAATCACTGTTGGAAACATATAGGCAAAGAACACAAAGAAAAGAACAATCAGCACAAATCCAGTATCATCGTTTTGCATCACTACGTTCCTCCTTCACTAAGATCACGATGTTCACTCCTTCTGCACGCTGTTCGGGCGTTAGGCCGCAGTCATCAAGATTGCCTCTCAGTCCGGAGCAATTCCCAAGCAGGCCAGAGCAATCCCCGGTCAGGTTGGTGCAGTCACCACGCAGTCCAGTGCAGTCTCCTCGCAGGCCGGAGCAGTTCCCCCACAAGCCGGAGCAGTCACCGCGCAGGCCGGTGCAGTCTCCTCGCAGGCCGGAGCAGTCACCGCGCAGGCCAGTGCAGTCCCCGATCAGGTCAGTGCAGTCACCGCGCAGTTCGGAGCAGTCCCCAGTCCGATGCGGGTTCGGGCCTTCGTGTTGGTGACCGTCCGCATCCGTCCAGTAAAACAACCTCTCAGTACGTTCCAGCATTACGGCCTCCTCGTGGGCATGAAATGTTTATCCTGGGATGCACTTTTTAATGTCGGCAGGAATCCACTTTGGCTTGTCCTTGTCCTTGCTGATCTCTGCCGACACGTACTGACGAGCCCCGCATCTGTCACAGATTCTCATACGCCCAAGTTCGTTCCACTCATGCCCCCGCACAGCAAAAGCACTGCCATCCACTTCTTTCTTCGTCGGTTCCAACGTCTCTTTCTCCTCAGGAGCAGTTGCGTAGAACGATGTGGCGCGGGAGTGCCTCGACAACTTTGCCACCAACTCAAATCCATTCTCTGCCCTACGTGTGGCAACAACTATGTCCCCCTTCCGTTGCAGAGCCCAAAACTCTTCTTCGGGACATCCCGTGAAGCACCAACTCCAGCGAAAGAGCCCTTTCACACTTCTTTGTCGGGACACAACCACCCACTTGTCCTTGCAAAGAAAGGACACTTCCTCGTCAGTCATCATGGCCCTCCAACAAAGAAATCCACCGATCCAAATACCAGCGGGCCTTTTTGAGATCCGTCAGAGCCTCTCCTTTCTTCCCGTGCCGAGAGATGTACTTGACACAGTTGCCAAGATGAAAGTTGAGATTCCAGGCTTCGATCACTTTGATCGCCTCGTAAGGATTATCCTTACCTCCGTAATGTCCCGGATGGTCCACCGGAGAGCTGCTCACAAGAGCTTTGCGCACGTCAGGCTTCCTTCACCTTGTAACCAAAAACGACATGGAGAAAATGCTCCGGATCTTTGCGATAATCGGCCAAAAGGGAAGGCAATCGATCAGTATCGAGGATGGCAGAAAACCACTGAAACGAATTATCCTCCACCGCGAGCATCACAGAGACTCTGCTCCTATTCTCTGCCACTGGAAAGACAGTCAAGGACGGAACAATAGCGCGGCCGAGGCCTGTCGAATACGAGGGGAGCCCGTTGATCCTAGGCCTGGATGGATCATTCATCCTCATCGTCGTCGTCTCTCTTCGACAGAGCCAGTAGAATCAGAAGAATACCCATCACACACAAATAGATGATCGCTGCCTTGAGCGGCCAAGACACAACACCCTCCTATCATGTACTAGTCGTAATCGGTCTCAACGGCCATCGCAACCAGCCCTCCTTTGCGAGTCCCGATAGTAAAAGACACAACAGCATTCGGTCCCACCTGAATTCCAGTGTGCTTCAAAAATGCACTGAAATGCAGAAACAAATCCTTGTTCCTTGGCAGCCCTGGGATTGGCTCGTCAGGAACGATGAACCCATATCCCTTGACAGGATTATACCACTTCACCCTGCCAGTCCGACGAGGTCCTGGCACTGGGATGGCCTCAAATTTTTCCTTCTTCGGCTTCAAGTTCTGAGTGCCCTGTTCCTTCGGCACGGCCTTACCCTCTCACTTTGTAATCATGATCGACAAAACCCAGCAGAGAGTTTCCCCTCACGTGAGAAACTCTCCACCACCTAAACATGGAGCACTTCGAGCAGTTCCACTGCTTCTCCCCGGTCTTACTACTCATCCCATGCTCAACCCATGAGTGGTCACAATACCGATCTCCTCCACTGTGGCAGAAATGCCCTCGCACATCGTGGCGGCGCTTCTCCGATCCGGTCCCAGTACCAGTTGGCCGAAACAACCTGCAAGAGTTAAGGTCCACGGTGACAATAGTATGGGATGGCAACACTTTCAGTTTCCCACGAACGAAGTGCTTGCGAACAGGCACTTCAGATACGATTTGGGCTCCTATCGGATGGGACAAAAGAGCCAGAGCGAAGATGCCAGTCCGAAACTCGCCGGCACACTCATTGCGAAGAGTTTTCCATATTCCTTTCCAAGCTTTCGAAGAAAGAGTGCAGATGAAATTGGACGATATTTCTACCCGCACCGAATGGAGGACATCCATCCGCTCTGATACAGAAAGATCGTTGTAAGTTGTTCCCGTCAAAAACGACGCCAACTCAACAGGAGTGGTCTCAGTCCGCTGACAAAAATCAACGATCTCCTTACTGCTCCATCCCTTAGATACGTCGTATGAAATCGGACTGATGAGAAAAAACTTCCTCAACTCAGAACGTGCGGACTCATTATTCGGGCTGCCGAAACCAAATCGAAGAACCCCCTTCTCCCACAGGAAGCCCAGACATTGTGCTGTATCAGGATGCAAACTGACCGATCCGCCCTCCGAGGTAGATATTTCACGATGCCAGGAGAGATTATCAAACTCGACCCATGTCTTCTCATGGGGAGCGTGGCAATCTTCCAGACAACTGACCAATCTATTGGGATGGTCAACAGTAAGGCGGGCCAGACTTCGGGAAGCCTGCGCATCAAAGATAAACTTCCGCGCGACCCGAACCCCGTTGGCAAATGAGGTAGAAAGTTCGACGTCATTGTTGAACGTCGTCCGAACGCCTGGATGCAGCCCAAGCAGCATGTCGGACAGGGACAAAGTATGAGAGGGCACGTCACTCTCCTAGATTTATGCGAGGCTTGGTTGCCTCACATCGCCATTATGCAGAATCTTAGCAGCGATGCAAGCGAAAAGTTAGGCCAAGTTTGTCTCAAGAATGTGACAGAGCCAAGGGCCGAAAAATCTTCAACCAACTAACATCGCATTCAAGCCCTTATATACCAAGGACAACTCACCGGCGACGTCCGTGTCAATCATGGTGAAGACACAGTTAACCACCGCCGGCCCTGCCTGCTTTAGAACAGAGAACATTTTCTCGTACTCAGCCCGAACGACGAGCATCCTTTTCATCTCCTCAGGACTGAGATTCTCTCTCGTAGCCCGCAAATTCTCCGGCCGCCACGCTCTGATCCTCCCGTGCGGAGCCAGCAAAGATCGGTAGCGTTTGAGCAGATTATCAATCCTCATCGCAGCGGCGTATTGCTCATCGTTCAGAAGTCCCAATAGATACAGGCGCCCAAAAATCCATTCCGCCTCAGGATTGACTGCAAGTGATCGAGCCACCTCAGTATGAAACAAACTCAGGCACGTGCTCAGTTTCTCCGTCCTTCTCAATACTGTCTCGACTGACGGATAAGCGTCCCTGCTCCTCGGCCTGGTGTGCCGCCGTGTTTTCATCGCCGAAAACTCCCCATAAATGGACGGCCAATTGCCAGGTCCTGCATGACCACCACCTCCGACTGTGGGTCGGACTCGCCTTCACGAACCAGCAACTCCCCGATCCGCAGCAGTCCTAGTTTTTTCTCTCGTCCTTTTGGATCCTGGTTGAGGGCCCACATCGCCGTCACATGGGAGTACTTCCTCTTGTCCTCAGAGAAACTACTGAGGTTCAGTTTGTGCAACTTGTAACTTTCTGCGTCAGACTGGGTGACGGTCACGACGAGACAATCCCTGTTCAGACTGACCCCACGCAATCCCATCCAGATCAAATTCTGTCGATGCCGAAACTCCGACGTGTTCGCGGTCATCAGATCTGCGTAGTCAACGAGCACAAGGTCAGGAACAAAATCGTCCTCTTTCTCCCATGTGTCCAACTGAGACAAAATCTCAGCGGATGAGAGTGTGCCCGTGTCGTATGCCTTGATCTTCAACCGCCGCTTACAGCGGGCCACAAACTCACTGATCGCCTTCTTCGCCTTCGCTGGGGACAAGACAGGCCGTTCCGGTTCCTTCTCCAGCCAGACCGTCCCACATCTGTCCCGGCATGATCGTGAACTACACGGGCGGTAATTTGGATTTCTTTTTGCCAAATCCACCAAAGGCTCGACCGCCTCCAACTTCGACAACTGATCCTGCCAGTCCTTCAGGCTTAGCCCATCGTAAACCCCGAAGTCACAATTCCTGTCTTTGCGCTCGCAAATGTCCAACTGGTTCAGTGCACAGTCACCCACCGCGCGCCAGTGAGCCTTGGCGTACTTCTCCTGATCACTCTGCTTGGTCAGATAGACTGAGATGCGGCGCAGCATCTGCCGCTCAGTCATGTCACCTGCAGCAAAGAAAGCCACGTTGGTCTTGTCGTAGGTAAGAGCTCTGAGGGCCACTTCTAAAAGAACCCATGTCTTGCCCCGCTTCTCGGGTGCCATAAAGGCGACGAAGCCACCCCGGATAAGATGCTCGTTGAGCATGTCACCAAGGGCCCCAGGAAAGTGTAACACTCTCTGTGCGGACTCACTGAACACCTCGTCGATCATCTGCAGTGACAAGTCGCTGCCCAACTCAACACCGCCAGACAACGAAAAAGATGATGGCTGGTAACTCATCTGCAACTTGGTGGCTTCCTCCACCCGCCCCCGATCGAGCAGATCCTTGACCTTCTCCGTATGGTCATCCAATTCGCGCCGGCGAAAATACTCAACGGTCTGGTCATAGAGGTACGCGGCCGAGAATTGCTCACCACGGCCGAAATCCCTTGATGCCCTACTGAGAATCCGCTCGATCAAATCCATCTCCGCCTTTGGGATGGATTTCAAATCCACGTGGTATCGGAAAATGGACTCAATATCTGAGTCTGGCGCCTTGTTATACTTCTCAAAGTAGTCCCAACACCACCCTGCGACCCGCCGTAATTCAGCACTCTCCAATCGCTCTGGCTTCCAGAATGTGCGGACACGCCGAATGTAGTTGGTGCTGACGATCAGCCCAGTAACGATTCTTCGCTCGATGTATCCTGGTTCCACGATTTCTTTCTTTCACGCGCAGGACATAGGAGGACCTAGGAGGACCTAGGAGGGCAGTGACAAGCAAATGGCTGCCAGCGCTCGCCACAAAGGCCCACACTGCCCTAGGCGGTCAAATTTTTGGCTGGGAGAGCTCAATCAACGTCCCTTCCCGTCAAAGAATCCCGCTGTCCAACCTGGCGGGCCCGGTCTTTTCGATACTTGGTGAATAGGGGACTCGACGGATCAAGCAGTTTCAGACTTCTGCCTTTGATCCAATCTTGTTCAAGCCAGTCAAGATATTCCTCAAAAATAGTAACATAGGACCCAAGTTCCTGTTGCAGACGAGTATCAAACTCACCAGATGCCTTTACCAAGTGGGTGTCTTGCTGCTGCCGAATATACGAGACCAGATTGACTATGGCGGCCATGGCGACAGCCCTATCCGCACTCGGATCGATCAGTGATCTCACTTTTGGTAGCCACTCCTGAAGGGCTGTCTTGACCAGCGTCGGTGATTTAAGATACTGGACGGCGATCTTGGACGCCGATTCTTTGGGTATCTCTTTCTTCCCACCCACTCCACTCCGTCTCATAGCGGCTTCCAGCCGTGAAAACTTGGTACGGAAAGAAGTGGCGGAGTCGATCACAAAGGCATAGTCGGAGTCGAGTTGCTGCTCGTAGTAGTCTAGAGCCGCCATCTGTCGGTCGATACTGACTCCATCAATCTCATCTAAGAGGCGGATCGTGTTTGCCCACTTGGATAGTTTTGCAGCGGACAGGTTGACCCTCATCTTTGAAGAAACTATGGCCGCGATTCTGTTCACCACATCCTGGTACTTGGTGTTCCTTTCTTGTCGGTGAGGTTTCTCCCTGGTTTTGGAATCTTCACCTTCGTTTTTGGAAGCCTCAAAATTTTGGTTCGATTCATTCCCTTTTCCTAGTGGGGAGATATTTCTTATCTTTCTTATCTTTCTTATCTTTCTTATCTTTCTTATCTTTCTTAATATATATATATATATCTCCCCACGTTTCGTGGAAGGGATATCCCTGTCAAATGTGGAAGGGATATCCCTTCCATAACTGGAAGGGTTAGCACCGTTTCCCGCATCCGATTGAAAACCAACCGAATTCCCGTTCTCTTCCTTAATGGGAAGCTCTTGACTTTCATCACTTGACTTGGATTTCGTGGAAGGGATATCCCTGTCAAATGTGGAAGGGATATCCCTTCCATAACTGGAAGGGTTAGCACCATTTCCCGCATCCGATTGAAAACCAACCGAATTCTCACCTTCCTGCTCGCTGGATGGCTTCTGGCCCCTATCACTCGACCGAGACTTCTTTGAGAGCATTTCTTCGGTGAGAATAAACAGAGTTTCAGCATCAAAAGTTATGAACTCCTTGGGTGGAAGGCCGCGCAGTCCTAAAGTGTGAAGAAATCCCATCTCGATACACCGCCTCTTATATATTCTGGCGGCTCTCTCAGTGATCCCCAGGCGATCAGACATCTCTTCCACTGTAAGGTAGAAACTGCCATCCTCTTGCAATAGTCCTTTCTGATCGAAGTGCTCTTCCTGGTCTGCAAGATAACTGATAAACGCGGCAAATTCGATCCCGAAGCACTGCACCAGCCTCCAAGGCACATCAAGTCTCGTTCCCGACCTGAAAATTTCTCTGTGCAACCGTGCCATGGCAAAATTTCCCTTACAAACGCCTTGCGATTTTTGTTCTATCGCAGTATATATTGACAGCCCCACAGAGGTTGTCCTTTCCCGTCTATGGGGCTTTTAATGGGGTTGCAGGACTGGCCTCCTCCTCCCCCGTAAGGCGCCCCCTTGGTGTTGGTGCATCAAGGGGGCGTTTCTCATTTATCCCCCTTCTCTTCTTCCTCCGTACCAGGAAGGCAGATGTTTATCTGCCATGAGTACCCACTAATCATCCCGTTGCCTTCATTACTGTATCGAGAAATTTTCCGGGTAAGGATTTCATGGGCTTCGAGTTCACGAAGCCCATTATGGATGCTGGCACTTGCTCCATTCCCCATTCGCACCAGAGCGTTGATCTTATTTCCTGATGCCGCGTCCAAGAAGAATTTCTTGTTCATGACAATCGCAACTGCCAGCCCTTTTGCCTTCCACGAAATCCCCTTGTGTGAGATAAACTCATCGAACGTCATAGCACTCTCCTTGTTAATTGCTTCACCAAATAGTCCGCTTCTGGTTGTGGCATCTCTCCTGGATCACCACTTACCAATCGCTCAACAGCACTCTGCACCCCACACGCACGAATCTTTGCCGCAAGTTCCTTAGCTTGCTTCTGTGCGGCAGGGTCAGAGTCAAACAGCACCACCACCCGCTTAAAGTGATCCACGATATGTACTACCTGCTCCAGTGTGTACTTAATGCCCATCGTAGCGAAGGATTTAGGGCCAAGACGCCAGACATCAGTCACACCTTCAACGCAGATGGCCACATCCTCCCAGTGCTTTTGATTACCATACAGGATGGACTTGTGGGACATGATTTCCCTTTCGGGGGGACACGCCATGTATTTTCTATCCGACTTTCCTGTGTAGTCCCGGCACTGAAAACTGACCATTCGGCCGTTCCAGTAGATCGGACAGAGAATCCGGAACTTATAGGATATCTTGTCCAGAAGTGCCATGGGAGCAGTGCAGCGAATGTCCCAGTCACGGATCAGTTTGTCCGGATCATAGCCTCGTCCTTGCAGATAAGTGATGGCTCCCTGAGACAGGGAATCCAGCATCGTAGGCAGTTTTAACGGCTTCTCCCCGATCCTTTTATTCGCAGCCTCCTGTCGAAGATCGAATCCGCTTCCTGACGATTCCTTATACCGTCCGATCAGGCGGCGGGCCTCTTGCTCAGGCACACCTAGAATCGTTGCGATCGCCTCAGTGGTTCGATGCTTTCCGCACTTCCAGCATGAGAACCCCCAGGATTGCAGATTTGCTCCGAGATGAAAGCCTGATGTCCCACCGACACAGAATGGGCAGGCAACGCCTACCCATCCTTTGCTGACGTGCTTATCACCTTCCGTAGCGTATGGAATGTGATAAGCCTCGTATAGGTCGATCAGACTCATTGTCAGGCCAGGGCGGCCCTCACCTCCCGAACGGCGCGCTTGGCGCGATGAATAGAAAACCCCTTCCTCACCAAGGCATCAACTACGGATCGAACAGCAGCCCGACCACCGCCCAGAGCCAGGAATCCATGGGGACTGTCAAAAACAATTCGAACCGCGGTCCTGGCGTCGTCCGATAAAGAGGAGAGCATCTCTTGGAAAGAAAGGTTAGCGTCAGGGCCCGGTATGCCCGCCGGCGTCTCCGGATCGATCTCATCCGTATATGCGTGCTTCTTATTTCTACCAGTGTAGGTAATCAGGTGATTTCGAATAACCCAACTAGCGAACGTGTTCAGTGCTGACTTGCTCTCATCGTAACGATTGTTATTTTCCAACTGAGCCACCCAGCACAGGGCCGCTTCTTGGAATAGATCATCGTAATCCACCCGTGTGGTGCGGTGGAATGACAGCGCCAGAATTTTGCAGAGTTCTAGATCCACCATTTTGGCCTCCTTTTACTTTACGTTCTTGGCCTTTTTCAGACCTTTCGGAATGGCACTCGTCCATTCTTGGACCACTGACGACTGAGGCAGATATTCCCAACTTGGAGTCCGTGGAGTCAAATCTCTGATAACGATCTCCTCAGTACTGGTCCCCGGAATAGCAAGCACCTGCACCAAACGACCCATCAAAGTCTGATAGACTTTCCCCACTTTGATTTCTGGGAAGAACTGAACCTCACCCCTCAGCGCCAGATACCGCTTCCAATCCTTGGTTTCGAGATAGGCATCACAGTGCTCCGTCAGGACTGCGTATAGCATGGCCCGACGGTTCGGCGTAGCTTCACGGACCGCCTCCAGAAGTGCTTTGAAGGTTTTCTTCGAAGAAGTGGCCGGATCATAGACGATAAAGTGATCCGCGTGTTTCACAATGGCCGCTTCCCGCTCATAAGCGGATTTCAGCGGTAGATTTGCTACTGACACCATGCTGGCCTCCTAGATGTGGTGGGACCTCCTGGCCCCACATCGCCATTATGCAGATTCTTGGCCTCACCGCAAGCAAAAAAATCTACGTAGCCACTTCCTTGAGAATGGCGGCAAGCCGGATCGGGGAGACGGAGCCGCCGTCAGTTACGCTGTCCACAACCCCCTGCTTCAAGTCGAGCATCCTGGCAAGCATCTGGTCAATCGTGTCCTTTGCAAGGAGATAGTAGATATTCACACAATCTTCCTGCCCAATTCGGTGTGCTCGGTCCTCGGCCTGTAGTAACTCCCCAGGAGTCCAAGGCAGTTCGATGAACGCGACGGCAGAAGAGGCGGTCAACGTCAGTCCTACACCGGCAGCTTGGATATTTCCCAGAAAGAGGGTGGTGTTCTTGTCCGTCTGGAATTTTTCTACAGCCTTTTGCCGTAGATTTTGTGGAGTGGAGCCATCAACTCGCACACAGACGCCCGGAAATTTCGCCTCAAGGCCCGACAAGATTTCGCGATGGACGGCAAAGACAATGAGTTTGTTCCCGCTATCAAGGAAGTCCTGTATCCAAGAAATGCAGCTTTCCAGTTTGGCCTTTGCGGCGAGCTGCTTTAGTACTCCGATCTTCACCAGGGCCTCTGCCCCTGAGGCGCGGGCTACAGCATCCGGCCCACCCTTGGACTTGAGCCATGTCTTAAACTGATCCCGGGCAAGGCAGTACTCGGCATACCCAGCCTTGGACACCTCCATGGGCACTGCCGCCCGAATCTTGGGGGGGAGTTCTGGCAGCACCTGAGACTTCAGACGGCGGAGCATTGGGCCGCCTTTGGTTAGAAGTGAGTGCAGCTCTACCGTATTGGAGGCCCCGTTAAACTGCCAACCGAAACCATTGTACTGCGCGCCGCAGTATCGCTGGGCAAAGGACCACTTACTCTCAAACAAGGATGGGGACAAGAGATTGAGCGTTGAGTAATACTCCATTGGACGATTGACCACAGGAGTGCCGGTCAGGGCAACAAACCGACGTGGACGGATTGCTCTCACCAGTTTTCGAAGGGCCTTTGTCCTCCACGCTGAGGTAGAGCGGCACAAGTGCGCTTCGTCAGCAATCACTACCTTGGTCTTGGCAGCGATCAGAGAATCAACCCAGTCGTACAGAATATCATAGTTGATGACTAGGATCTCACCTGCTGTTTTGTATGGTCTGCGTCCGTGAAGGACCTCAACTTTGGGGGTCTCCATCCATGCCTGCGCCTCTTTCTCCCAGTTCAACTTCAGCGAGGCCGGACAGACGATGACCGCTGGCCGAAGTTCTGGGTGCTTCTGCAAATAGGCTAAGGCCGTCATGGTCTTGCCCAGACCTTGCTCATCCGCGATCAGAGCAAGCCCATCCCGCTGCTCGATAAACCGCACCCCTTGTTCCTGAAAAGGGAACAAGGACTTCTGAAGGCCTGGGATAAGCAGCGGTGAGTCGGTACTGGCCAAGGCAACGGAAGCGAGCCTGCCACTTATCCGAAATCCTAGTTGGGCAAGTTTTTCAGTTCCTTGAGCGGTCAGAGGGAGTGTCCAGTACTTTCCCAGTTTTTCCTCGTGAAACCGGCTTCCCGGCATGGACTTAATTTGCTCGACCAGATGCCGGTCGTATGGGAACGATGCTCGAATTCTGCCATCTTTCAGGCTTGCGATTCCCTGCATTCTGCAGTCATACATAGGCCCGATTCTCATGTCAAGAAGAACGAAAATTAGCGTTTGGTGAGAGCCGCGACATGGTATATATGTCTGTCCGTGGATGTGATGGTCACATCTCGATCATAGGAGCACAAACTCATGGCAAGGAAGAAGAACGCGGCAGAGAACACCGAGGCCGTCTCCGCCAACGACGCGGCGATCCAGGCATCGGAGGATGCTCGGCTTGCCGCTGTGAAGCAGGCTGCGTATGACCTCAATGAATTGCTCGGCCTCAATCCGCCCCTCCATCTGGGGCAGAATGTCGGCGCGCTGGAACAGTCGATCATCGAAGAGGTGATCCAGCCCGGCCTGCTGACGAACGAGGATACCTTTTCTCCCTCGACCACTACCGTCCTGGAATCTCTGGGATGGACGAGCAAGCAGGCTCCCGACCCCGCGCCGGCGGATGAGGGCCAAGAGGGCCCGACGGAAGAAGAGCTGGCAGTGGCAGAAGTGGGAGCCTCGGCGCCTGCCGGGAAGAGGGGGGGAAAGAAGGCGGAAGGCGCAAAGGTGAAGAAGGAGAAGAAGGAGAAGAAGGAGAAGAAGGGGAAGAAGGAGAAAAAGGAGGAGAAGGCAACGGACGGCACTACCCGGCGCCCTCGTGACCAGTCGTACAAGCAGGCGGAAATGACTCGTCTGCTCAAGGAAGGCGGCTCCGTATCAAAGATCGTGGAGGAGCTCGCCGAAGCGGCGCCGAAGTACGGGGTGCTTCCTTGCTCGGCTTCCCGACTTCGTGCTTATGCCAAGAAGCTGGTAAAGAATCACGGAGGAAACCTCGAACTGAGCAAGGAGAACGACTATATCCGTTATACGCCGGCGCCGGCTGCGTCCGCGGCGTGAAGCATGGATGAGGCACTGATAAGAGAGGGTGTCGAAAAGATCCTGGCGGGGCTTGGGATCAAGTTCCGCCAGGATGATAACTTCAAGGACACTCCAACTCGTGTTGCTCGGGCATATAAGGAAATTTTTTCTGGCCTGAAAGATACGGACAAACAGATAGAAGGAATTCTATCAGTAGCTTTCCCGGCAGAGTACAGCCAGATGATCGTCGCGAACGACATCGTGACGTATGGTATGTGCCCACACCACTTGCTGCCTGTTCGCTATGAATTCTCAGTTGGGTATATACCATCTGAAAAGGGAAAAGTGCTGGGGCTGTCAAAACTTCCTCGGTTGGTTGAAATTCTTGCACATCGGCCCGTTTTGCAAGAGAAACTAACGGACGATGTGACGCACGCCCTCATGCAAGTCCCGGGATGTATCGGCGCCGCTTGTATCGCGAGTGGTGAACATCACTGCATGAGTATGCGCGGGGTTAAGCAGCGTGCCGTCACCACCACCTCAAGTCTTCGTGGGGTGTTTCTGTCGAATCCAAGTGTGAAGGATGAGTTCTTTCGCTTGGTAAGGAAGTAAGGCCAACCAGCACTGCTCTTCCTTTACTTCGTGGGAAGTGCGGTCCATCAAGAGAGGCAGTCATGGGTAGTGGCACGAATTGCAGCAGTTCCGCTGATGTCGTCCTTCTTTTTAGTGGTGGGATGGATTCTACGGTACTACTGCACTTGGCTAACCAAGCCGGCTATACTGTCCACGCACTCACAATCGACTACGGACAAAAGAACAGGATCGAGATCGAAAAGGCTGTGGCGTCGTGCAAGAAAACTGACACCAGGCACACCATAATTACAGTCCCATTTTCTCATATCAATTCCGGGCTGACGGGGAAAAATGAACTGGGACAATATGAAGATGTGTCCCAGTGGTATGTCCCGGGAAGAAACACCATATTTATTAGTTTTGCCTTGGCAATAGCGGAAACGATCGGTGCCAGAAAGATTTGGTTTGGTGCCAACCATGATAGCAAGGCCAACGGTTTTCCTGACTGCACACAGGAATACGTCTACGCCTTTGATGGTGTCCTCAAGCATGCGACCACAAAGAATATATCACTTGAGGCCCCACTTCTCGGTATGGGGAAGGAGATGGTAAGGAAAATGGCCTCAAGCTACGGGATCAAGGACAGTGATGTCCATAGTGGATACGCAGAGAAATAACTCAGCTTATCCTAAGTAGCGTATAGTTCTGATGGGATCTTCCAATGCCACGTGCTCCTGTATGGCTTCTTGACTCCGGCGCATACTCTGCCCACACTACTGGTGCAAAAATAACTGTTGAGGAATACGTTAAATTTGTCCATGCCAACGGACATAAGTTTGCCGGTGGGGCCATCAATCTTGACGTGGTTAGAAACAAAAGACTCAGTTATGACAGGTGGCTCCAGTTAAAGGACCTCGGCGTTGATTCCATTCCGGTCTTCCACGTTGGTCCAGACCTGGAAAAGACTGAGACAAAGTTCCATTATCTTGATCTGTATCTCAAACAGACAAACTACATCGCCATCGCCGCCGTAGCGAAATTGAGTGTCCCAAAGAGAATCATCTATCTTGACCACCTGTGGGACTATCTTCGCTCCATAGGGGCGGATAAGACACACAGATTCCATGTCCTGGGTGTCACTTCGATGACACTTTTGGATAGACATCCTTGGTTCTCTGCTGACTCAAGCACTGCCATTATGAACGCTGCGAATGGCAAGATACTGCTTCCTGCGTTCAAATCAAACGGAGAAAAAGATTTCCTCCAGATCCGCCCGTATGTGGTGTCTGCACAGGGGAAACATAAAGTAGGCACAAATTCTTCGTTATACGGACTTCCATCGGGAGGGATAGAGCAGACCAACATCTATAAGTACTGTGAGGAGATCGGATACCCCATCGACAAGACCATCGAGGGAGTGAAGTTGACTCCACGACGATCCCGCCCACACGAGAATAGGTATGGATCCTATAGCCTAGGAGTCAATCTGCAAAAGGAAGTTGCGGAACAGGACGGTGAGACACTTGGAAACTCATACAACTTGAGGGAAAAATTTAACCACGCGTTTTTTATCAGGGCGTGCACGGCTCTGCGGGAGAAGAACAAAGACTTTCGACTATACACCGTGCTTTCTGGCCCGCCGCAAATAAGCAACTACCTTGAACGGTGTGCAGTAGATGATGCCACACCTTACATTCTCATGAGTTACTGGTATATAAAAGCGAAGAGGATGAAGATACCCGGACTGAGTCTAGAAATGCCATCCTGAGGAAAGGAAAAACTAGTGTCGATTCAAGCCTTCAAGAAAGTGTTTCCAGACAACGAAGCCTGCTATCGACTTCTGGAGCAGACAAAGTGGCCAGGTGGCATTCCGTGCTCTGCTTGTGGCGGAAAAAATGTGAGACGGGATGGGGCCTCGTGCAAGTGTGCCGACTGCGCTTCTGAGTTCAGCATTCTTGCAGGAACACCGTTTGAAAAGAAGCGCCGTCAGCTACTCGACTGGTTCCTGGCGATGTACGTCATGGGGGATCCAGCCAACCAAAGGACTCCCTCAGGTGAGGTGAAAAAGACAACCGGTCTGGATGAGTCAGCGTATAACTGGGTGCAGGACGTCCTTAAGGACATGAAGCAGAAAGGGGATGAAGCACTAGTCAAAGAAATACTGTCCGCTGTCCAGTACCAAGGAGAGGATATCCAAGTTACTCTGAAAAGAGAGGCTTTGCTTTCTGTCTTGAAGGCAGTAAAACCCGGCCTTTCCATGAAGGAAGTAATTGAGCAGTCAACCAGTTTTGTCTTTATGGATGGATTCGTCCACACGTATAACGATGCGATCTCCATCAAGGCGCCGGTTCCTGAACTCAAAGGTTTGACCGGCGCGGTCAATGGACAGGAGTTGTACTCACTTCTTTCGAAGATGTCTAGTGAGGAAGTCACACTCACAGTGACAAAAGGTGAGTTCCGAATCAAAGCAGGGAGAGCAAAGGCTGGATTGCGGCTTATTGGCACGATCGTTCTCCCGCTCGATTCTATTGGCGGAGATCGCTTCTGGGAGCCACTACCAAAAAACTTCTCGGCCGGGATCAAGATGGCCCTCTACTCGACCGCTAAGACGGCCCTTACTCCGTCACTTACTTGCATCCATATCGCCGGGGATGTCGTTGAGAGCACTGACAACGTGCGCCTGACCAGATTCCAACTCTCTGAAGAATTGAGTGGGGTAGACATCCTTCTGCCTTCACTGGCTGCCAGTGAGGCCGCTGCTTTTCCGATCACCTCGTTCTGTCTCTCTGACAACGGATCTTGGATTCATTTTCAGACCAGTGAGGGTGTGGAAATAAGCTGCCGTCTCATGGTTGGCAAGTTCCCGGATCTTGGCTCTGTTCTTGACGTGCGCGGCGAGTCTGTGGTGCTCCCGAAGAAACTGGAAGAAGTCCTTGAGCGGGCCATGGTGTTTTGCTCAGAAGAATCAAAACTTGACCACGAAGTGGAGATCTCCCTTCAGGGGCGGCAGATCATGATAAAAGCAGTTGCGAATTTGGGATGGTTTGAGGAAGGAGTGGGTGTCCGATACGAAGGAAATCCGGTGTCCTTCGTTGTGCATCCCGAGTTCTTACAAGAAGCGTGTGAAGTCAGTGCCGATTGCATGATCTCTAAGAACCGAATGAAGTTCCGAAAAGACAACTGGGAGCACGTGATTGCGCTAAAGGCATCGTAATGCCAGCGTATGGATTTTTTGACCTTCAGGAGATCCATCAGGCTCCTGTTGGGCTCAAGAAAGGAACAATGGCATCTTGTCAGTCGTGCGGCCTCTACAAGGGGGTGAAGACTCCGAAGATGCCGCCGACCGGCAAATTCAGTCGAAAGATTCTCTGTGTCACAGACGGTCCAAATGAGCAGGACGATGCTAAGGGTGCGCTGTGGAATGGCGCCGATGGGCAGAGACTGAGGAAGGAGTTGTCAAGGCTTGGGGTTGATCTCCTATCTGACTGTTTTGGGATTGGAGCGATAAATTGCCCAACGAGCGACGGCAAAGAGATGACGGACCACGAGCGGGCTTGCTGTCACGTTGAAGTGGTCGGCCCGCTTCTCGAAGAGCGACGCCCGCATACGATACTGGCCTTTGGGAACGCCGCTCTGAAATCTTTGATCGGGAGCCACGTAGAGGCAAGGCACTCTTCCTTGTTTGTGTGCCAAGGATGGCAGATCCCAGATCAAAAACTCAATGCCTGGGTTTGCCCTACTTTTTCTTTGTCTTTCATCAATCGAGAGCTGCACCGGAACGAAGTGGGGGTCATCTTTCAAAACGACCTAAAAGAGGCAGTCGGCACAATCGACAAGCCACTGCCTGATTACTTGGTATATAAGGACTTAATCAAAGTCCTTCCCGATGATGAGTCCGCCGAGTCAGTGCTGCGAAGAATACTGAACTTTGAAGAAGGGAAGTTGCTCGCATTCGACTATGAGACGACGGGGATAAAGCCATACGCAGCAGGGCACAAGTTAGTCATGGCCTCTATCGCAACTGAACATAACTCATATGCGTTCATGGCACCTACCTCAGACAGGCTACTTCCGCTATGGACCAGATTCCTGAGATCCCCGAATCTCCTCAAATGTGCCCACAATATGAAGTTTGAGGACACGTGGTCTGCTGAGGTCTTTGGGGTTGAAGTCCGCGGCTGGCACTGGGACACAATGGTTGCTTCTCACGTTTTATCAAATCGAGTAGGAGCAAATGACCTAAAAGTGCAGACATACCTCAACTTCGGAATAAGCGCCTATGACAACGAGGTTTCCCCCTATCTGAAAGCTGACGACTCAAAGAACAGCAACGCAATCAACAATATCGAACAGGGCATAAGGAAACTTGGGAAAGAAGTGTTTCTGCGTTACTGCGCCGCCGACAGTATATTTTGTCGATGGCTCGCAATCGCTCAGATGAAGAAACTCGGACTCTCGACGAAAGGCTGATCATGCCTCCTCAGAACATGCTCGACGGATATGGGCTGCTCCATGCTGGCACGCTGGCACTTGCCCGAGCAGAACGAAATGGCATGAGGATCGACGTTGAGTTGTGCGAGAGGCACATCGGAGATCTTCGAAGCAAGATCATTGAGGAACAAGCAAAACTTAGTGAAAGCCAGTTAGGGAAAGACTGGACAAAGAAATACGGGTCCGACACAAACTACGGCAGTGACACCCAGCTTTCTTCCCTGATCTACGACGCGTATGGGATGAAGGCTGGCAAACGGACGGCGAAGGGGCAAGGCAGCACTGACGAGGAAGCCCTGCGAAGTTTAGGCATTGAAGAACTGAGCCACGTCATCGCGATCCGAAAATACAGCAAGATTGAGACGACGTATCTCGGTTCTTACGTGAGGGAGCAAGTGAACGGGTTTATCCATCCGTCCTTCTCCTTGCACACGACTGTGACTTACCGATCTTCCTCATCTGATCCGAATTTGCAGAACGTCCCGGTCCGAGATGAAACTGCGATGGAGTATTGTCGCAGTGTCATTTTTGCCCGGAAAAAACATCGGATAGTGGAAGTGGACTGGAAGGGCGCGGAGGTGAGCGCGGCAGCGTGCTATCACAAAGATCCTGAGATGATCCGCTATCTCAAAGACCCTAAATCAGACATGCACGCAGATCAGGCATACGTTCTGTTCAAGCTGCAAGCGTTCGATCAGATCATCAACAGCAAGGGATTAAAGAGCGACCCTGATCTGTATCGACTCAGGCAGGCAGCGAAGAATGGATTTGTGTTTCCGGAGTTCTATGGTGACTACTACGTGAACTGCGCGTCTAACCTAGCGAACAACTGGTGCAAACTCCCTCGGGGTTCATGGAGCCCAGGACAAGGAGTGCCGATGCCAGAAGTCGGACACATGAGCGACCACCTGATCCGACAAGGGATTACATCTCTTGACGCCTTCACCGAGCATGTCAAGAAGGTGGAAAGTGACTTCTGGAACAAGCGGTTTCGTGTCTATAACCAGTGGCGCAAAAACTGGGTTGCTGATTACCAAGACAAAGGCTGGTTCAATCTCCTAACCGGGTTCCGCTGTCAGGGGGTGTTCGATAAAAACCAGTGCATAAACTACCCTGTCCAAGGGGCTGCGTTTCACTGGCTGCTGTGGTCTTTGGTCCAAGTTGATAGGATCTCGCGGCAGGAAAAGTGGGACAGTCGCTTGGTCGGGGAAGTGCACGACTCAATGTTGCTTGACGTGGCGCCGGAAGAATTGGAACACGTCGTAGCCACTATCCGACGAGTAGCAAAGGAGGAACTACCCAAGCACTTCCCTTGGATTATCGTGCCCATCGACGTCGAGGTGAAGGTGGGAGAGATTGACGGCCCTTGGTCGAGAATGAGTCCGTATAAGGATTGAAAGATGTCCCTCTACCACAAGCACAGGCCAACCCAACTTGAAGCGGTGATCGGAAACACGGAAGTAGTTGAGAGCCTAAGGGCAGCTTTGACGAAGGATGATCCTCCTCACGCCTATTTGTTCCACGGCCCATCGGGGTGTGGCAAGACCACTCTGGCGCGAATTGCCGCCACAATGCTTGGATGTGTCGGGGATGACTTCCGCGAGATCGACTCCGCAGATTTTCGTGGGATCGACTCGATCCGAGACATTCGGAAGCAGGCTTCCTTTCAAGGGTTAAATGGAGGGAGGCGAGGGTGGTTGCTTGACGAATGCCACAAACTCAGTAACGATGCACAGAATGCCCTTCTGAAAGCCTTGGAAGACCCTCCTTCGCATGTGTACTACTTTCTTGCAACCACTGATCCTCAGAAACTGATTGACACGATCAAAGGACGATGTGCCAAGTTTCAGGTGCAGCTTCTGACCGAGCTCCAGATGAAACGGCTCCTTCGTCAAGTCACACAGATTGAAGGAGACTCGATCGAGAAAGAAGTCTATGAGCAGATCATCCTGGACGCACAAGGACACGCCAGGAACGCGCTGCAAATCCTTGAGAAGGTGCTCGATGCGAAGCCTGAAGATCGCCTAAAAACGGCGAAGCAAAGTGCGGAGATGGTATCAAAAACCATCGAACTCTGTCGTGCCTTACTTGATGGCTCTCCATGGAGCAAGATACGGGCGATCCTGGCAGGATTGAAGGAAGAACAGCCAGAATCAATTCGACAAGCCGTTCTTGGGTACTGTGCTTCAATACTCTTGAATAAGGATGAAAATCTGGCAGCGGCAGTGATGGAGGCCTTCGCCTCCCCAACGTATGACACTGGTTTCCCAGGAATTGTCTACGCGGCCTATGCTGCGAGTCATAGCAACGACGATTAGATTCCGTTTTTAGGAGAGTGCCATGGACTATACGGATGCAATGTCCATCGACGAGTCCGCCCTTGATGTCGAGTGGCTCGATCAGCCCAAACGAATGATGACCTACTGCCGTCTCGCTGCTGAAAAGAAGAGGGACGCTGATCTGGCGAAGGAAAACATCGATTTAGTGAAATCGAGACTTCGCCAGTATATATCAGCGGAACCCGACAAGTTTGGCCTTGTGAAGATCACCGAGGCCTCTCTTGAGGCAGGAGTAATAAGTCATCCGGACTACCAACAGGCACAGAGAGAATTCATCGATGCCAAGTTTGAGGCAGAGGTTGCAAGCGGCGCGGTGCGGGCTTTTGAGCAGCGAAAAACAGCGTTGGAAAATCTGGTAAAACTGCATAACAGTTCTTACTTTGCAGGGCCATCAGTGCCTCGTGATCTTTCTTCTGAGGTTCGGAAGAAGACAGAGTCAGACAAGAATGTGTCCCGAATGATCGGGACACGCCGGACAAGGACATAATGAGCCCACTAGTGAACACGGCACTGCAGCTTATCGTGCTAATAGTTGTGGTGCCGTTGTATGCCTATCTCATCGGGCGTTTTCTGGGCGCCGGATTTGCCAGTGGCATAGTAGTACTACGCAAAATAGAGGAAAGAAAGAAACATGATCGAGCGCCGTAACCGGTTCATCGGAAAGACAACCAAGAACGCCCAGACGCAGAAGGAAAAGTCGGCCTTCGGGTATTTGCGCCTGCCCTCAACAATCCCGATCTTCAAGGAGGATCCAGGCAGCCGGGTGCGCTTCGACATCATCCCCTACGTCGTGAAGGACGAGGCGCATCCAGACCGAAACGATGAATTCGAGATCGCGATCCCTGGCACTCAGTGGTATCGGCGCCCCTTCAAGACGCACCGAAACATCGGCGCAGACAATTCGGCAGTGATCTGCCCGAAGTCGATTGGCAAGAAATGCCCGATCTGCGAGTATCGTGAGAAACTTCTCAAAGAAGGGGCAAATTGGCAAGACGACGGGGTGAAGGCGCTCAGGGCCAGTGACAGAAATCTGTATCTCATCGTTCCGCTGGGGCATAATAAGTACGACGAGAAGCCTCACGTCTGGGACATCTCACAGCATCTTTTCCAGACCAAACTCAACGACGAACTTGAGGAGCAGCCGGACAACGCCGGCTTTCCTGACCTTGAGGATGGGCTGACTCTTAAAGTTCGATTCTCAGAAGAGGTGTTCGGTCAAAACAAGTTTGCGGACACTTCCAGAATTGACTTTGAGGAGCGGGACAAGCAGTACGGGGCATCCTACATCGATAAAATGCCTTGTCTCGATGAAGTCCTCGATGTCAAGGACTACGTGACCCTTGAACGGATGTTCATGCAGGGGGACGAAGATGCAGGGAAGGACGGAGGGAGAAAGGGCGCCTCCAGCGAGCCGAGGGAAAGGAATACCACAAGGGAACGAACTTCTCCGCCCCGTGAGGAGCACCCGCCCCTTGACGATGAGATCCCAGGTTCCACAGAAAAGGCAGCAACAACTCGGACGACTGCCCGCGATGAGCGAGCTACCGGCGCTGTTGAGAGTTCTAGTCGGACAGAGCGCAGCACTGCGAGGACAAGGACTCCAGACCCTGATCCAGAGCCCAATCCTCCGGCAGCTACTACTCGCACGCGCAGGGCAAGTTCGGAGAGAGCACCAGATCCTGAGTGCCCTGCTGGGCACAAGTACGGCATCGAGGCAGACGATCACGAGGAGTGTGCCGACTGCAAGCTGTGGGATGCTTGCATGGCAGCGCGTGAGAAGTATGAGTCCGGGAAGTGACATCCAGAACCAAGTTTAGTGAGCAAGTGCAACAGCACATTGCTTCTGGCAAGGCGAAGGAGCCGTCGGCCAAGTTCGAGGGCTCCTCAAATGTCGTCTCTACTGGATCCACACTGCTCGATCTAGCAATCTCCGGGGGCCGCTTCGAAAGGGGCGGCATCCCTGGTGGGATCCTGGTGGAGATATTCGGCCCATCTGGCTGTGGCAAGACTGTTCTGCTGTGCGAGTTAGCGGGTGCGGTGCAGCGAACAGGAGGGGAGGTGATCTTTTGCGATCCAGAGGCCCGCCTTAACAAGCAATTCTCCAGCATCTTCGGAGTGGACTTTGATCGACTAAAAGAATACTCGATGCCGAACACTGTGAAGGAAGTGTTCTCCCCGATCAGAGAATGGACACCGAAAAACACGAAAATCATCAACGGCATCTTTGCCGACTCGTTAGCCGCACTATCTACCGACATGGAGATGGAAGGCAGCGATCAGTATGGGATGCGTCGTGCCAAGGAGTTCTCAGAGCAACTCCGCCTTACTTGCCGCGTTCTGACACAGCACAACCTTCTCATGGTCTGCTCCAATCAAGTGCGGCAAAATCTGGATGCCGGGCCATATGGACAGAAGTGGAAGTCCCCTGGGGGTGAGGCTATCGGCTTCTATGCAAGCCTGCGCCTTCGATGCCTTTCTGCGCAGAAGATCGTTCGAAAGCGACCAGTTGCAGGAAAAGAACATGCAAAGGTTATAGGGGTCGAGACGGACATTGAAGTGCACAAGTCGTCCGTCTGGGAGCCGCACCACAAGGCTTCGATCTGCATCATCTATGACTATGGCATCGACGACATTCGGGCCAATTTGCAGTACGTGAAAACCAATCGAAAATTGAGCACGTACTCAGTTGGAAATGAAAGTCTCGACGTCAGCCTTGAAAAGGCAATTACTGAGGTGGAAGAAGAGGGGCTCGAAGAAGCACTGAAATTGGAAACAATCGGTCTCTGGCATGAGATCGAAGAAAAGTTCAGAGTATCGAGACAACCAAAGAGAAGGGACTAGCATCTATGCGGACCTATCGAAGTGTTATGTCTCGGGAAGAGGCAATTGCCTATGTCAACGGCACGGCTCACGAGTTTCATCTTTCTTCAATCAGTTACACACTCGACCAGATGGCGGCTTGCTGTCACGCGGAATCGAATGCTGCCGGCTGGTACACGGACATCGGGACAGGTGAACCGCTCGATCGAAACGTCGGCGAGCAGCTCTGCCTGATCCATTCCGAGATCTCGGAGGCGATGGAAGGGGAGAGAAAGGATCTTCCATCCGACAAACTTCCCGGGTTCCTTTCTGTCGAAGAAGAACTCGCGGACGCCCTGATCCGAATCTTCGACTACGCAGGCGCCCGGAGACTCAGAATCGGTGAGGCGCTTCAAGCAAAGATTGCCTTCAATCAAAGCCGGGCAGATCACAAAATTGAGAACCGCTTGGACGGTGGCAAGCAGTTCTGATCTTTGCAGGAGGCAAGTTCAAAGCGGCCCGTCCATATGGGATGACAGATGCTGCACGCACTGATCGTATTGCTATTCCTGATGCTCACGTCCGCACTCACATTCGCTATCACGGGGCAAGATTTGTTTTATGTCTCGTATATGGTAGCGGCATTCGGGGTTGGGATCATAGTCCTAGTTATGCTCCTGATCGTGGTCACAGGCGTAGAGAGGCCCAAGTGAAAAAAATAGTTGTCGAGATGCCCAGCATGGGCACGAATGGTCGGGTGGGGACCAGCCCGGAGCGAGACCAAGTTAACTTGGTGATCGTAAGAGCGGACGCGCTTTTAAGGAGTATTTGCTCGGCCTCCGAGGCGGTGACGGCCGCACCACCAACCCCAGCGCAAGCCCTAGGAGGGCGCTACAAGGGCCCTCTGCCAGGGCCCCTGTCCTCATACACGAGGCTTTTGAAAACCAGCCCAAGGGCCGAAATTTTGGCAGGGCGTGGCCGTTGCAAAGGAACCCCCGATGAAGCTGACAGAAATCAGGATTGGCGCCGCAAAGACGATCAATCTCGGCAACTACGAGTCTATCCGTGTAGAAGCAGGATTGACGATCACACTGCAAGACGGGGACGACCCAGACAAGATCGTGCTGGAAGCCCAGGAACGCCTGAAAGCAATGCTGAGGACAACTTACAAACACCAACTCAGTTTTCAAAGAGGAAGCTCTGATGATTAGTGCCAAGATCATCGCGGATAGCGTCAATCCGCAAGGCATCAGGCTGGTGACACTGCAACTCCGATACCCGAAGTTCATTCACGGTGAGTTCATGACTCATCGCCTATTCAGCCGCAACGCCTCATCTTCCAGGGCAATTCCAGTAAGCCGACTTGTCGCAGATATCCAAGAAGATCCAGTAGAGCCAGTTTACTGGGGAAAAAATAAGAAAGGAATGCAAGCAGAGCTTGCATTAGAGGCCCTTGAACAGATGGAGGCGCTTCGTTTGTGGTATTCTGCTCGGGACTCCGTTATTGCCCACGTGAGGGCTCTGGAAGAGCTTGGGGCACACAAGCAGATCGTGAATCGCCTTCTTGAGCCATGGTCCTATATCAACGTTGTCGTGACGGCGACAGAATGGGCAAACTTTTTTGCCTTGCGAAAACACCTAGATGCCCAGCCTGAGATGCAGACACTTGCCACAAAAATCTGGGAAGCCATGGATGAAAGTGTACCAAAAGAACTCCTTCCCGGAGAATGGCATCTACCCTACGTGGACGACCAGTCGATCGAAGAAATCGGCTTTATTGAACCGATGCAAAGATACGACGCCAAGATAAAAGTTTCGGTGGCTCGGTGTGCTCGAGTGTCGTATCTCACGCACGACCAAAAGAGACCGACGATCCGTGAGGACCTGGCTCTGTATGAGCGCCTGGTACACGCAAATCCACCACATATGTCCCCAGCTGAGCACCAGGCCACTCCAGACTCAGAAGTGCGATCCAAGACCCGCCTTGGGGTTGTGCAGACAGGATGGAGACATCCTGATGAACATGGTAATCTTTGTGGGTGGAGGCAGTATCGAAAAATGCTGATGGGCGAGGCAGTGGCAGATCACAAGTGAAAAAAGGTGGGGGCAAGAGTAAGGGCTCTTCGTTTGAGCGTGAACTGTGCACGCAGCTCTCCTTGTGGATCTCAGGAGGGAAAAGAAGCGACTTGCTCTGGCGCTCTGCCATGTCTGGAGGACGGGCTACTGTCCGTGCAAAGAAAGGCGAAAAAATACGGACACAGGCCGGGGACATTAGCGCCGTCGATCCTCTTGGGCATGTCCTCACAGACAAATACTACATTGAAGCAAAGCACTACAAAAATCTGAACCTAGATGCCTTCCTCCTGCGAGGAGGAGGTCCAATCAGGCAGTTCTGGGATAGGGCAGTTGAGGAAGCGGCACGATACGACAAAACACCGATGCTCATTTGCCGACAAGACAGGTATCCAACCTTTGTCCTTCTTCCTTTGCCTCGACATCTCCGAGGGCCACTGGACAAAGTGCAGGCGCTCATCGTGGGGCCGGAGATCAAGTGCATGGTGCTTCTTTTTGAAGTGCTACTTACCTCTGATCCTCCCTCACAGATGGTATAATAGTAGATGATGCACAACGGAGGCTGAGATGGACAAACAACTAAACAAAATTACCAAACTTGCCCATGACGCGGCGGCACTTCTCCCTGACAGCCAAGAGGTCCTGGCCATCGTGGTATGTGCACGTGCCAACGAATATAATACCAGCATATGCAGTACTAATCTCAACATCTTGATACTTCTCACAACGGCAGCGAATCTTTTGAACCGCGCCATGGAATGGGAAAGAGCAGATCCGCTAATGCCTGTTGCGGTCAAGGAGGCGCGGGACAAGCTGATGTCTGTTCTCAGCCGCTGTGGTGTGGGTTCTCCATCGTCTCATGAAGTGATGCCCAGCAACGATCGGGAACCCAACTAATGCCTATGCTTCTGACCGCCGACATCCATCTGGATGACAATCCAGTAAATGAATATCGATGGAATATCTTTGACTCGATACGAGAATACTGTGCAAAGCATCCGAATACCAGTGTGTTCATACTAGGAGATCTGTCGGATCGAAAAGACAAGCACAGTGGGGTGCTCGTTAATCGGCTGGTAGAGACAATCACTCGCCTTGCGAAGCATGTCCCAAATGTGTCGATTCTTGCGGGCAACCATGACTGTCCCGTTGAAGGTCCACCATACTGGTCTTTCTTGGACCAGATACCAAATGTCAACTTCTACTCTACACCTACCCTTCTGAAGAACGATGTGCTGGTCCTCCCTTACTCGTCCGACCCTGTTGCTGACTGGGGGGCGATTGCTGACAATCCCATCGTCCGGGCAAAGCCGCTAAAGGCAGTCCTGCTGCATCAATTAGTCAACGGCACCATTGTGAACGGCCGCGAGATGCGCGGTGTCATGTTGCCAGATTTCATCACCACGGCAGGCAAGGTGTGGGCAGGGGACATCCACGATCCTCAAATCGTGGGGCCAGTTGAGTATGTCGGCGCCCCTCATCCGGTTTCTTTTGGGGATGAGCACAAGTGCCGATTCGTGGTCGTTGATGACAATTGGAAAATGCAGGAAGAGGTTTTACTGACTCCCCCTGCAAAGAAGATCATCACCATACGATCCTTCTCCGATCTGCAAAAGGTGAAGGTTGCTCCAGGGGATCAGATAAGGTTCCGAGTTGAGGTAGAGGCTTCCAAGTCCGCCGATTGGCCTGAGTTGGAGAGGCGTATCTCAAAATGGGCAGACAAGAAGGGTGCGAAACTCGTATCGACTGAGGCTCTGATCCAACTCGACAAAGGGGAAGAACAGAAAGTTGATGACTGGGCTGATCCGTTCCTCGTCCTTGAGGCATACTCAAAAGAAAATGGAGTCTCAGGGCAGTTAGCCCAAACTGGAAACGACCTGCTGCACTTTGCGATTGGGGCACAAGGAAAGTCAGCGGATCAGAAGCGGCGGGAAGGTGCTGCCTATTCCCTTGCAATCAAGTCAGTGTCAATCACTAACTTCTGTTCGTTTGGCGATGGACAGGAGATCGTATTCCCGACGACACCAGGGCTTAGAATGATTACTGGTGTCAACGAAGTTGATCCTGATCTAGAAGCGAACGGCGCGGGGAAAACCACACTGTGGGAGGCGATTTCTTTTGCGTTTTATGGCTCTTCTAGTGACGGCTCAAAAGGACCTGATCTAACACGAGAAGGCCAGAAAAGGGCCTGTGTGTCTGTGGTGCTCAAAAACGGGGATGAGCGAGTCACGATTTCTAGGTGGAGCCAGCCAAACGCAATCAGGATCAACGACCAGCCTGCTACCCAAGAAATGGTTTTGGGGCTAGTGCGCCTTACTCAGGATCAATTCTTCCAGGCAGTGCTATTTGGGCAGGGTCGGCGTCTGTTCTATGATCTGTCCGTGCCTGAGCGTGATGCCTTCCTCAACGACGTTCTTGGTCTTAGTCTCTGGCAAAGTGCCTCTGAAATCACGGCGACGACGATAAAGACTCTCACAAAGAAGATTATGGACTTTGAGATTCAGGTGTCCTCTTTGAAGGGGAGCCTGAAAGAGGTGGGGGCGGAAAAGGAGGCTGAACTTCAAGAAAACTCCCTGCAACACCAGAAGCAGGTTCTTGAAAAGGCACGGGCTATCAAGGAGGCCATTGAAAAGCAGAGAAAGCGATGGTCGGATGCTGGGAATGAACTCAACCGTGCTGTCAAACAAGCAGAGAGTCATGCAAGCGACAAAAAGACACGGGCAAGCACGGATGAGATAGTCAAGATCCGTTCCAAGATAGAGGGGATCAAAGAGAACATCGGACGGGCAGAATCAGACCTGAAATTCTACGCCGACAACTCGAATTGTCCTACCTGCGAGCAAGAGATCAACCAAAAGTTTCGGACAGAAAAGCACCACTCACTTCAGCGTGAGAAAGAGGCGCTCAAGAAGGAACTTTCTTCACTCCAGGAGAAAGAGGCACGCATACGGGAGAGCAATCAGCTACAAGACAAGGAGTGGCAAGATTGGGTGGAAGGCAATAGCAGGCACGCAATCTTTGTTGGGCGCGCAAAGGCTGAAGTGAAAGAAGCTAAGGCAGCACTGGATGCCTATACATCCAGGCTTCTCGAATTGGAGAAAGAAGACAAAGACCCATACACACCCCTTCTAGAGCAACTCCTTGCCCGAAGAGCGCAATTGGCGAGTGAGATGAAAATACTGGAAATTGAGACTGACAAACTGAAAGGAGAGAAGACTCTCACCCAATACTGGGTTGAGGGGTTCAAGAAAGTCCGCATGTTCATCGCTGGCCGCGTGCTTGCCCTTCTGTCAGTGGAGGCCAAGACAGCACTCGGCCTTCTTGGTCTGCCTTCCTGGAACATTGAGTTTCAGCAAGAAAGGGACACAAAGTCAGGCACAACCAAGCCAGGAGTCCATATCGTCGTCACTGAAAGGAAATCGGCGCGCACGCGATGGTCAGGAGGAGAACTCCAACGGGTAAGGCTGGCCGTGTCTCTTGGCGTGTCAAGCCTGATCCAGAGAATGGCTGGAGTGCGATATGATCTGGAGGTCTGGGACGAACACGGTACTTACCTGAGCAGAACCGGAGTTGAAAACCTCTTCGATGTTCTGGCACACCGAGCACGAACACTAGAAAAATCGGTGTGGATCATCGAGCATCAAAACCTTGAGCATCCAAGTATATTGGAAAACTGGGTCGTTCGGAAAACAGAAAAACGCGGAAGCGTAGTGGAGATGCCAAAATGTCTGACGTAAAGGACGCCGCTGTCCATGCAGTGTATTCGAGCCCCATCCCCGTGGTTTCTGCAACTCGATACCACGACATCTCATGCGGACATCGAGTGGTGGGGCACGGCGGGAAATGTGTCGGCCTTCACGGCCACAACTACCGAATCCATTTTACCGTGACAACCCCAACGACAGACGCACTGGGCATGGTGGTTGACTTCTCAGTCATCAAGGATCGCCTATGCAACTGGCTTGAGGAAAACTGGGACCACAAGATGCTGCTGTGGGAGAACGATCCAATGGCGCAACTTCTCTTAAGTCCAAAAACTGCGAGGCATTCAGTCTGGACCATTCTTGAGGACTCAATCGTCAAGGTGCCGTTCAACCCCACAGCAGAGAACATTGCCAAGTATCTCGTTGAGCATCTTGGCCCCAAGATGTTCCATGACCTGCCGAATATCCGCCTTGCTCACGTCCGGGTGGACGAAACAAGGAAATGCTCCGCCTCATACGAGGTTTCTCAGTCCTCTCCGGTGAAGTGATGGGCCAGAAAGTAGATGTCCTGTCATACGAACAGGTCACGAGTCTGATAGGCTCAATCGCTGACGCAGTAAAGGCGCACGTTGTAAGTTTTCCAAAGGGTGAAGATGGGAACTCATTGCCTATCGTGATCTATGCACCGATACGCGGGGGGCTAGTTCCTGGGGTTGTGCTGTCTCATATGCTAGACACTCAGAATCTTCGCTGCGTCAATATGTCTGGATGGAAAATCTCAGCCTCTCCAATGTCACATATTCCAATACTCATCGATGATATTCTCGATACAGGAAAAACAATCACGACTTGTCTTGATAGATTTAGAATGGACCGGCCACACTGGAAGTCTCCAGTACTTGTGTCCGCACTCATCTGTAAAGAAAGAGTAGCGAAGGCAATTACTGAACTTAATCTTCCGTGGCCAGTGATTCTTGTGCCTGGGAAGATCGTGCCGTCGAACCACCCATGGGTCGTATTCCCCTGGGAGAAACAGCCTTAGACGCAAAGCGCCCCACACTTTTCACTTGCATTCTATCGCAGAATCTGCATAATGAGGCCCTGAGGCAATCAGGCCTCGACAAATCTAGGAGGCCACAATGTGGATTATGATGAACGACAGCTTTCTCTCGATCGTCGAGAGCAAGGACAAGGACACGCTGCTTGTCCGGGCCAGGGTGAAAGGGCACATCGAGGCGATCTTCCCCGGCGTGAAGGTGACGGAAACGAAAACCTCCGACTATCACTATCGGACCTATCTTCCTAGAGGGATCGTGGCCAGGGTGATCGCAAACGAAGTAATACGCATTACGTATCCCAACTTCAAGGACTCAGTCGTTGATGATGACCTGCACAACGCCTACTTGAAGTGCTGGTCAGTGATGCAACAGTACCAGATTTATTTGCAAGGATACGATCCTGCCTCACCAATAGGCTATGGCGCGTATTATGGGGAGGATGAGTATCCTACGGCCCAAACCCCAAAGCAGGGCAAGAAAGTGAAGGCAGTGCCGGCGTCGAAAGTGAAAGGAGCACCCGCATCTCATGTTCGGAAAAAATAAAGTACTCAATCCGCACGAATATGACCAAGACCCGGAGGGATCACTCCGGGTCACTACTATCTTTCCGACGATTCAAGGGGAGGGCCCGTTTTCTGGTTGCCCCGCAACCTTTGTTCGGTTGTCTGGGTGCAACTTAGCCTGCTCCTTCTGCGACACCTACTTCGATGCCGGCGAGGTCATGCCGTTCGCGGCTATTATGCAGACAGTACGGGCGGGATGGAAGGCGTTTAGGGCTTTGCACGGTGTGCCCATTTTCTATGGGCAGCATCCACTTCTGGTGCTCACTGGCGGGGAACCTATGATGCAGCGGAACGTGGTCAAGTTTATCCAGCACGCGGAGATGTCAGGGTTCACCGTCCAGATTGAGACAAATGGGATCTTCTATCGGGAGTTGCCCCCTTCTGTGTCCTTGGTCGTCTCCCCGAAGGTCAATGAGCGGACGCGTGAGTATATCAAACCTGATGACCGAATTCTCGAAAAGGCATTGGCCCTTAAGTTCGTCGTATCGGCGGATGTGCCTGGATACGACACCATTCCAGAATTTGCCAAGCTCTGGTTGATCCGGAAGGGCAAAGAAGGAAAAGAGATCTTTATCTCACCGATGAACTGCTACAGCACGCAGCCTGCGCCCCCGCCTGACGGCGCCTCACTGGCGGATCGGGTCAAGCAAGGGGGAAAGGTCAGCTTCTGGGATGCAGGTGTGCTCGATATGGAAAGGAACAGAAAGAACCACGAATACGCTGCAACTTTGTGCATGAAACTAGGCTTGCGGCTGAGCCTTCAGACACACCTATACGCAGGCCTGCCGTAAAGAGTCATGAAGCAGAACTAGGAGTGTAAGATGAAAGCCGTCCTTATCAGTGACTGGGTGCATGAACATGAATTCGGGATGCACGTGGATAGGTGGCCCCGAATGAAAGTCGGAAATACCAACCAACTGGCGGAGTGGCAGATTGACCGCTTACGACGTGTCCGTGCCGACTTGATACTCGGGCCGTGGTATCCCCACTGGAAAGAGGGCACTAGAGCCTTTCAAGACCAGATTGATGCGATCGTAGACTCTCGCCCCTCAATAGGATGGCGTGCTCCTAGAATATGGGCTGCTTGTCCGAAAGTGCCGATTGATGCACGCATATACGTGGATAACGGAGATGCCTCACGAGGCGCCAACGGTGTTGCAAGCATCCTGGAGACAAGTCACCGAATACTTCGTGAAGTGATTTCTGGATGGCATGGATATCCTGAACAGGACCTGTTCGTGCCGATCTATGGCCCGGCAGTTATCGTGGAAAAAAATGCCACGGCGGACGCTTTGCTGGCCTATCTTAAAGGCCTGGTGCGGCCAGAGATCACTTAGCCGCCCTTGGCGTGGATTGGCTCTGTCTCATTCTTGAGACAAACTTAGTCACATTTTTCGCTTGCACTGAGGCTCAGAATCTGCATAATGAGGGTGTGGGGAAATCAAGCCTCATACAAATCTAGGAGGCCAAGATGAAGATGATCTCCGCAACCGATCTTGCAATCGCCCTGGCGCATCGGGAGCAGACGCTCCGCGTCACTATTTGCCCCAGCAGACTGGGAGGCACTTTTGCTGCGATCGAGGATGATTGTGGGGTGATCGAAGTGTGGCTCTCAAAAGAACAGGCTGAGGATCGAATCAGCAACGTCCTGTCCCACGCATAGGAGCAGTAAGATGAGCAGTGAAATCAACAAGCGAATCGATATGTCAAAGATCGACCCCAAAGCTGTCGGAGGGATCGTCGTTAACATAACGGATAATACACCATTCGATTGGATCTCGAAGTTGGTCGAGATGCTGGCGAGCAGACAGGATGAATGGGATGCCGATGTGAAGATCCAGATTAGCTACTCTGGGCACGGTGACAACCCGAAAGGCCTGTGGGAAATCGAGGCCGCGGCACGGCGTCTCGACCACTTTCTCGTCGAGTGCATGGCGTGGAACTTGCGCCCGAGTCGTCTGGAAGCTGACACTTTGAAGGTGCTCTTTGCCTCTGGTGTGATGTGCAGAACGGTGTTTAATAAGGGGGCGGGACACGCATAGGCGGCCCTCGGCCCTGCCCCACTCTTGAGGCAAACTTAGTCACATTTTTCGCTTGCACTGAGGCTCAGAATCTGCATAATGAGGGTGTGGGGCAATCAAGCCCCACACAAATCTAGGAGGCCAAGATGACAATTTTTCCAATCATCCATCTGAACGGGACCCCCAAGAGCCATCTGTTCGATGGGTATGTGCGCGCCCTCCACTCCGTGGATGAGGCAATCAAGTCGTACTATGCGACGGCGCCCCATGAACGAGACTACTATGTATCCGACGACAAGGATGCGTACGCGAAAGCGAGAATCCAATACCTCAATGGGCTGACGATGCTGGAGCAAGTGCGCCGCCAGCTCGAGGAGCTCGCCAAGCACACCAAGTCCTGACAAAGAGGGCCGTCCGGGATGGGCGGCCCTTTACTACTGAGCACAGAAAGGACCAGACAGTGCAC
>VFSW01001458.1_pt1 | contig 36093 bp, 33 predicted proteins | sample 5358111 | NCBI WGS metagenome assembly VFSW01 (sample SAMN11554181, study PRJNA540505) | mine drainage metagenome | isolation source: sediment from site ElyBrook_90M | place: USA: Ely Copper Mine, Vershire, VT | collected 2017 | reverse complement strand
TTTTCGACGCCGGTCGTAAACATTTCCTGCGCGCTGGCGGGAACGGTTGAGTTGCGCGGAATGATTTTGGCCACCACACCGCCCATCGTTTCAATGCCCAGCGACAGCGGCGTAACGTCGAGCAGCAGCATGTTGTTCACGCCGCCTTCGAGAATGTCTGCCTGAACCGCGGCGCCCAGAGCGACAACTTCGTCCGGATTCAATTCGGCGTGCGGGCTGCGGCCGAAAAATTCCTCGACCGTGGATCGCACGAGCGGAACGCGAGTCGAGCCGCCCACCAGAACCACTTCCTCAATTTCCGAGGGGGCAAGCTTGGCGTCGGCCAGGGCCTGCCGCACGGGAGCCATGGTGCGCTCGACGATGGGCCGGATGAATCCCTCATATTCGGCTCGCGAGATTTCACGGAAGTAAACGCCACCGCCGGGCAAGGGAAATTTTATTGTCGTCTTCGCCGCTGCGGAGAGTTCGTGTTTGGCGGCGATCAGCGCTTTGCGCAATTCCTGGACCGTGTCGGGATGCGCGCTGAGGTCCACGCCCTGCTCGCGAATTTCCTTGCGCGCCATCGCGATAAGCGTGTTGTCAATGTCATCCCCGCCGAGATGCGTGTCGCCATTGGTCGAGAGAACTTGATAGATGTCGCCTTCGGTCGTCGAAATCAGCTTCAGAATCGAAATGTCAAATGTTCCGCCGCCAAAGTCGTACACCGCAACCCGGCCGCGCTTCTTTTCGTGCAGGCCGTAAGCCAGCGCCGCCGCGGTAGGCTCATTCACCAGCCGCAGAACTTCGAGGCCTGCGAGGCGTCCGGCATCGCGCGTGGCCTGGCGCTGGGCGTCGTTGAAATAAGCGGGAACGGTGATGACCGCGCGGTCCACAGTGTCCTGAAAATACTCTTCGGCCCAGCTCTTCAGTTCGCGCAGGATGAACGCGGAAATCTCCGGCGGCGTGAAAACCCGTTCGCCAAGGCGCACGCGGATCACGTTCTTGCTGACGGGATCAATGCGAAATGGAAATATCTTCAGCTCTTCCTGAACATCGGCGGGGCCGCGCCCCATCAGGCGCTTGACCGAATAGATCGTGCGGTCGGACTGCGTCAGCAGGCGGCGCCTCGCCCCTTCGCCAACGATGATGGAGCCATCCGCGTCCACACTGACCACGGAGGGGCACAGCGGCGTCCCATAGGGTCCAGGGATGCACTTTGGACGGCCTTCGCCCTTGTCCTGATACGCGATCAGGCTGTAGGTCGTGCCGAGATCAATGCCGACGGTTCGTGCCATGGGTTCGGTCGAGCTCCAATAAAATTCGTGACTGGTGACTGGTGATTAGTGACTGGTGAAAACCCTTCCGCACCGCCAGTTGGAGTCTCACGAATCACAAATTATGAGTGACAAATCACGGTTTTCACCAGTCACCAGTCACTAATCACCAGTCACCAGCTCCTGCTTCACGCCGGTCACCAGATTCCGGATATACGAGCGGCGATTCAGAATTTCGTTCATGCGCTCCATGAATTTCTTCCGCGCGGCCTCGTCGGCGCCGGAGTCCAGCGCGGCGTCCCATTCCGTTGAGACGCGCGCGAGCTCCGCATCCGCGCCGGCAAGCAACGATTCAAATTTGTGCTGCGCGGCTTCGAGGCTCGCGCGCAATCCGGCCATCTCGGCGGCGCTCCCGCCATTGGCCCGGACTTCCCGCAATTCATCGAGAGCTTCGTTCAGTTCAAAAACTTCCTCGAGCATCTCCGGCGGCGCCTGCTGTTTCTTTTGGCCTTCCTTGCGCATGCTGGCGAGGCTGAGCAGGTATTCGACGCGCGCCACCGGATCGCGAAGCGTGCGGTAAGCGTCGTTCAACTGCGACGAGCGAGCCAATGAAAGCTGGCGCTCCTGTTCCGAAGCTCGCGCAAAATGATCGGGATGCAGCTTCCAGGACAGCGAATGAAACCGCTGTTCCAGTTCCCCCGCATCCACCGTGAGTTTCCGCGGCAGGCCGAAAAACGCAAAGTAATCCATGCCGTGCGGCAAAGGCTGAATCCGTCCGCAGGCCGGACAAAAATGACCGTTCCCGGTCGGTGCGGAACAGTTCCGGCAAATCGAAATCGCTTCCATGGATGTCGCAGTCGTGTTCATGGCAGCAAACCCTGCGAAAAGAGCGAATTTCACAACACGGAAATTCGTGTGAATAAATTCCCGCGCAAAAAAAAGTGGCTGGCGGGGTCTCTTCCCGGCCAACCACGCACTCAGCCCTGAAACCGAGAGAGGCTTGTCCTAACCCCTGAGAGAGAAACCCGCATCAGGCTGTGAACGAAGTGCCACAGCCGCAACTGCGCGCCGCTTGAGGATTCTGAAACACAAAGCCGCGGCGCATCAGGTCTTCCTGGTAATCCAGTGTCGTTTCGTGCAGATAGAGATAGCTCTTGGGATCGACGAACAGACGCGCACCGTTTTCTTCCACGACCTTATCGCGATCGCGGGCCTGCGTTTCAAGGCGCATGGCGTAGGTCAGCCCCGAACAGCCGCCACCTTGCACGCCCACGCGAAGGCCGCCCGTGGTTTCCGGAACGCCTTCCTTGGTGAGCAGTTCCCTGATCTTTCCCGCCGCTTTTTCCGTTACGTGAATCATGGCCTTATCCTGAATCTCCCGAGCGCGCATCACCTGCCGCAACGCGCGCTGCAATCTTGCTTGTTCCCTGCCCGGCTGGAACGACCGCCTTAGATGCCTGCGGACGCATTCGCTGCAGGCGCGGCCACTTCCTTCTTCTTCTTCCAATCTTCAATGGCCGCCTTGATGGCGTCCTCGGCCAGCACCGAGCAGTGAATCTTCACCGGGGGCAGGCTGAGTTCGCGAACGATGTCCGTGTTCGAGATCGCGAGCGCCTCGGAGACGGTCTTTCCCTTGACCCATTCCGTCGCCAGCGAAGAGCTGGCAATGGCCGAGCCGCATCCGAAGGTTTTGAATTTGGCCTCTTCGATGATTTGCGTTTTGGGGTTGATCTTCATCTGCAGCCGCATCACGTCGCCGCATTCGGGCGCGCCCACCAGGCCCGTGCCTACATTTGGATCGTCTTTCGGCAGGCTGCCGACGTTGCGCGGATGCTCGTAGTGGTCCACTACCTTATCGGAATAAGCCATTTCATTCTCCCTTCAAATTATCACCAATCAAAATTTTTAGTGCTCTCCGGCCACTTTCCAATTCAACTTGCTGAGGTCTATGCCTTCCTTGGCCATTTCATACAGCGGAGACAGTTCGCGCAGCCGCTGCACGACTTCGATCACGCGCCCGGCCACGTAATCCACTTCCTCGAGAGTGTTGAAGCGGCCGAGGCCGAAGCGGATTGATGTGTGCGCCAGGTCCTCTCCGACACCAAGAGCTTTCAATACGTAGCTGGGCTCGAGCGTCGCCGAAGTGCAGGCCGAACCGCTCGAAACCGCGATGTCATTGATGCCCATCAGGAGCGATTCGCCTTCGACAAACGCGAAGCTGATATTGAGATTGTGCGGCAGGCGATGCGTCATCGAGCCGTTGATGTAAACTTCGTCGAGCTTGGAGAAAATCGTGTCCTTCAGGCGGTCACGCAGCCCGCGCAGGCGCACGCTTTCCTCGGCCATCTCGTTCTGGCAAAGCTCGGCAGCCTTGCCGAAGCCCACGATTCCCGGCACGTTCAGCGTGCCCGAGCGCATTCCACGCTCGTGCCCGCCGCCGTCAATCTGAGCCGAAATCTGAACGCGGGGGTTGCGCCGCCGGACGTACAGCGCGCCGACTCCCTTGGGTCCGTAGAGCTTGTGGGCCGTCAGCGAGATCATGTCAATGTTGTCCCGCTGCACGTCCACGGAAATCTTGCCAAGCGCCTGCACGCCGTCCGTGTGGAACAGCACGCCCTTTTCCTTAGCGATCTTGCCGATCTCTTCCACCGGCTGAATCACGCCGATTTCGTTGTTGGCGTACATGATCGAGATCAGGATCGTTTTGGGAGTGATCGCGCGGCGCAGATCGTCCAGGTCAATCCTCCCGTCCTTGGCGACCGGCAGGTAGGTCACTTCATAGCCATATTTTTCGAGCCGCTTGCAGGTATCGAGCACGGCCTTGTGCTCGATGACTTGGGTGATGATGTGATTGCCCTTTTCGCGGTACATCTCGGCCGCACCCTTGAGGGCCAGGTTGTTCGACTCGGTTGCGCCGCTGGTGAAGATAATCTCCTTGGGCGTGGCATTGATCAGCCGGGCGATCTGCGCGCGGGCGTTTTCGACGGCTTCCTCGGCGGCCCACCCAAAGGAGTGGTTTCGGCTCGCGGCGTTGCCGAATTTTTCATGAAAGTACGGCAGCATCGTATCCACGACGCGCGGGTCCACCGGAGTGGTGGCGTGATAATCCATGTAGATGGGCAGTTTAATTGCCATGCTCGCTTCCCCCTAAATCCCTTCAAATCTCCAGATTCCGTTCTCAATCTCTCTAGTTCTAAATCGACAGGCCGATGAGTTCCGCATCGGGCGAATCCTCGGCCATTTGCGAAATCGTGACCGATTGCAAAACCTTGGCGATGCTCTCGTTCACTCGGCGCAAAGGCTCGCGCACCGTGCACATGGAGCTGTGGCCGCAATTCCCGTGATTCGTCAGGCAGGACGTAATCACTACCGGGCCGTCCACGGCATTGATGACTTCGAGTGCCGAAATTTCTTTCGGGTTCCGGGCAAGTTGATAGCCGCCGCTCGACCCGTGCCTTGCCGTTACCAATCCATGTCGCGCCAGCCGCTGCAGCACTTTCGCCAAAAGAGGCGCCGAAATTCCATAGGCCTCGGCGATGTCAGATGCGCTCTGTGAACGATCCGCCCCGTGCGAGGCAAGGTGTCGCACGGCAATCAGGGCGTAGTCGGATCTCTTGGATAGCTTTAACATTGGATGATATACGACCTATTTGGTCGTAGATTAATCTTAATCTCCCCCGCCCTGCAAGTCAAGAGGATCTTTTTCCTTCAACCCATGGCATCCAATGGCCTTACATTACGACCATATTTGTCGCATTAGTCAATTTCGATACGGTGAACGGTCAATTCACGGGGGCCAACGGGCATTTCCCTACCCCCAATGGCGGAGCGCATTTCTTGCCACGTCTCCTGCACGATTCATGTGTTCTTAACGGTATCTGATGCCATGTGGTTTAATGAGGTCACGGAGGAAGCACGCGGAAAAAAGCTTTATCCGCCGTGCTGGGGCTTCCACTTTTTCAGAAATTCCAGGACGTCTTCCGGGCCGATCCGCACGGTGGATTCAAACTCGCCTTTTTTCTGGCTGACGACGAGCGTGCCGTCGGGGTCGAGGATCGCGAGGCTGGGAACTCCCTTTTCTAGCGGAATGTCATACTTTTTGGCGAGGTCCAGATTCGCATCGTAGTTGCCGACGTTGATGTGGACAACGTGATAGCTGGCATTCACAATCGGCGCGAAATCCTTCGACCGAAACGTGGTGTCCAGCACGTGGCAGTCATAGCACCAGTTCCCGCCAAAGACCAGAATCACGCGCTTGTGGTCCTTTTTGGCCGCCTCCAGCGCTTCCGAGATTTCCGGCTGGGCTTCTTCCGGAGGAGGATACAGCGCCGTATTTGGCTTCACAGGCTCCGGCAATCGTCGAACCGGCTTCGCAACCAGATCACCCCGCTGCGTCGAGACAATTTTCCATTCGCCCAGCTTCTGCATCCAGACCTGAGCGGCTGATACGAGGCCTTCCTTTTCGCCGTCTCCAGTCTTCATCGTCGTATCCACGTACATGACGATGGACATCACTCCCGGCTGCAGAGTCTTCACCTCCAGCACCTTGATGTTGACCCGGCTGAGCCCCTGCGCGCGCAAGGAAGCCCAGAAGGCGGGCTCTTCGGAAGGGTCCTGCGTTTGTCCTTGCGGAGTTTTTGCAGCCGATGGCGGATTGGTCGAATAGAAACCGGAAAGCGCGGATTTGTCGCCAGCGAGTACGGCGGCCTTCCACTGGTCCAGCGGTTCGAACGCGAAGGAAGGCGCCGGTGCGGAAGCCTTTTTCTCCTGGACCTTCTGCGAGGAGACTTGTGCGAATAGGACAGGTCCGGCGAAGAGCAGGAGGGCGACAATCCCGGCAAGGCGATTCGTTTTCATGGTTCCTCGTCTTTAATTTAAGTGACCTACGTCAATCTTATCAAATTGCACGCACGCGCCCGCTGATTTTTGAGTCTAATAGCGGCGACGGCCGAGCCGGCATGGGCAGCAGCCAATTTGGCTGCCCCTTTGAATTCCATTGCGTAATCCCCGCCGATTTTCGCTACAATGTTTGAGCGGACTTGCGTTCGAGACTTCGCCCGAATTGGCTGAATGGCGGACGAAACCATGAAAAAGGTCCTGGCAATTTATCCAGGTTCGTTTGATCCGGTGACCAACGGCCACCTCGACCTGATCGAGCGGGGCGCGAAAATTTTTGACCGGTTGATCGTCAGCCTGCTGAGGAATTTCGACAAGCAGCCGCTGTTTACGCTCGACGAGCGCGTCGAAATGCTGCGTGAAGTGGTCCGGCCGTGGCCCAATGTCGAAGTTGAAATGTTCAGCGGGCTGCTGGTGGATTACGCGCGCCTGCGCGAGGCGGACGTCATCCTGCGCGGAATCCGCGCGGTGTCGGATTACGAGTACGAGCTGCAGATGGCCATGATGAACCGCAAGCTCAATCCGAATGTGGAAACCGTGTTCATGATGCCAGCCCTTTCCTACAGCTACCTCAGTTCGCGGCTCGTACGCGAAATCGCGCACCTTGGCGGACCACTCCATGGACTGGTGCCACCGGTGGTGGAAGAGCGGCTGCGCGCAAAAGTTCTTTAGTAGCGTGTGAAATTTTGAATTGAGCCGTCATTCAGAGCGAAGCGAGGAATCCCTCCGTGTTCCGTAGCAGCGAGCGGAAAAGAAAGAGAGATTCCTCGCTTCGCTCGGAATGACGGGCCGAAGAATATTAGGCATAGTTGATCTGAAAGAAGTTCGTCCTAGTGGATTCGCGCCCAAAGGAGCATCAAGCCGTGCAATTAGCAGCCCGAGTAAACCGTATCGCAATCTCTCCGACCTCCGCCGTGCTTGCGGCAGCCGAACGCCTTCGCGCCCAGGGAGCGGACCTGGCCGACTTTGGTCCGGGCGAACCGGATTTTCCAACGCCCGAGCATATTCAGCGCGCCGCTATCCGCGCTCTGGAACAGGGCAAGACAAAATACACGCCGACGCCGGGAATCGGTCCGCTGCGCGACGCGATCTGCAAGTGGCACGCGGCGCAATTTGGATCCAGCTACACGGTCCCGGAATGCATCGTGACGGTTGGCGGAAAACACGCCATTTTCAACGTGTTCTGCTGTCTGCTCGAGGCAGGCGACGAAGTATTGATCCCGGCGCCCTACTGGGTGAGCTACCCGGACATGGTGCAGTACACTGGCGCGACTCCGGTCCCAGTGATGACCGACCCTTCGGACGGGTTCCGCCTGCGCGCCGAGCAGGTGTCGCGCGCCATCACGCCGAAAACCAAATTGCTGATCGTCAACTCGCCAAGCAATCCGAGCGGCGCAGTGGTTCCGGCGGAAGAGTTCGTCAAAATTTATGAGGTCTGCCGCGCGAAAAATATCTGGCTGCTGACCGACGAGTGCTACTCGCACTTCGTGTACGGCAACCAGAAGCCTTACTCGCTCGCCAGCGTTCCGGGCACGAAGCCGAATATCATTATTGCGGGATCGCTCTCGAAAACGTTTGCCATGACCGGCTGGCGCATCGGTTACCTGTTGGCTCCCGAGCCTCTGGTCGCCGCGATGACCAAGATCCAGAGCCAATCCACTTCCAACCCGACGTCCATCGCCCAATATGGGGCGCTCGAAGCGCTGACCGGCCCGATGGACACCGTCACGGCGATGCTCGCGGAATATTCACGCCGGCGCGACCGCATCGTGTCGGGACTGCGGGCGATTCCCGGCGTCACTTGCGTCGAGCCCGGCGGGGCGTTTTACGCGTTTCCGAGCATCGCCGCGCACTTGAGCAAGGAGATTCCGGACGCCACCACGCTTTCCAAAGTGTTGCTCGAAAAGCAGCACCTCGTCGTAGTCTCGGGAGACGCTTTCGGCACGCCCGGTTATATCCGGCTTTCTTACGCGACCTCGATTGACCGCATCGAAGAAGGGCTGCGGCGGCTCGAGCGGTTCTTTGTCTCGGCGGCCGCAGCGAGGTGAGTTCCGAGGCGAGCCGCGCGGGGCGCGCTCCTCTGCGGCTCGCTCCGAAATTTGTGCCGCGCATCTGGGGCGCGCGCAATCTGGCCCCCCTGTTTCCCGGCCGCGGCACGGAACGCGAACCGATCGGCGAAGCGTGGCTTACCGGGGACGACTGCCTGTTCGCCACGGGACCCTTCCAGGGCCAGTCGCTCGGAAAAGTCTGGCCGTCGTTGTCTTCCGAATACACCGGCACGCGGCTCACCGGACTTCCCCGCATCCCGATCCTTGTGAAATTTCTTTTTCCGGAAGATAAGCTGTCGGTGCAGGTCCACCCGAATGACGCTTACGCGAGGGAGAACGAAGCGGCGGCGGGCGGAACCGGAAAAACCGAAATGTGGTACGTGATCGAGGCGTGGATGGATGCGGCTCTGCGCGTGGGACTGCGCCCCGGCGTGACGCGCGAATCGTTCGAGCGTGCGATTGCCGCGGGCATCGCGGAAGAATGTCTCGCAAGCGTGCCGGTGCGCGCGGGAGACGCCGTATACGTTCCGGCCGGGACCGCGCACACGATCTGTCCGGGGGTGACACTCTGCGAAATTCAACAGCACTCGGACATTACTTACCGGGTGTTCGATTACAACCGCGTGGGAAAAAACGGCAAACCGCGGGAATTGCACGTCCGGCAGGCGCTCGAAGTGATGCAGTTCGGAAAGCAGCACGGCGGATTATGCCATCCCGTTCGGCTCGCGCGCGCGGGCACGACGCAAACGCTATACGCCGCGTGCCCGTATTTCGCGACCGAACGCTGGGAATTTGGCAAACGCCTCAAGTTGGCCGCCTCCCCGGAACGTTTCGAGCTTCTGATTTTTCTCGAAGGCCGGGGACGAATCGAATTTGCGGGCGGCGCGGAAGAGTATTCGCCCGCGGAAGTCTGGCTCGTGCCGGCGGCGCTCGGCGAATATGAACTTGCGGCGACGAGCCACTCCACGCTATTGAGGACCTACGTGCCGGACTTAAATCAGCTCTCGCATCAGCTGAGAAAAGAACACGTCGAGGAATCAGCTCTGGCGCGCGTGGTGCATGCATGATTAAAACTTTAGAAGCGCACGCAGTGATTTTGGCAGGCGGGCGCGGCACGCGCTTTTGGCCGCGCAGCCGTACACGCACGCCGAAACAGTTGCTGAATATCGTCGGCCACGACACCATGCTGCAGCAGACGACGGCGCGGCTTGCTCCGCTGTTTCCCGCATCGCGCCAGTGGATCGTCACCAACTCCGAGCAGGCCGCCGCCGTACACAAACAGGCGCCGCGCATTCCTGCATCGCACATTCTTTCGGAGCCTGTGGGACGCAATACAGCTGCAGCGATCGGCTTGGCCGCCGCGCATTTGCTTCACAGAGGACTGGGCAAGGAGAATGACGCGCTTATGGCGGTGCTGCCTGCCGATCATTACATCGCAAAGCCAGCTCAGTATCTCAAGGTCGTGCGCGCCGCGCTGCGCGTCGCGCATGCGCCGGGATCGCTCGTGGTGCTGGGCATTCCGCCTTCGCGGCCGGAAACCGGGTACGGCTACATCGAGCGCGGGCGCGGAAAATCGCTTGAGGCCGGGAGCGTTCCCGTTTCGCCCGTGCGGCGCTTTACGGAAAAGCCAGCGCTTGCCGTGGCGCGGAAATACGTCGCCTCGGGAAATTACTATTGGAACGCGGGAATGTTTTTCTGGCGCGTCTCGACGTTTCTCGGGAATCTTGAGAAATTTCTGCCAAAAACGCATGACGCATTGCTGCAGCTCGCCGGCGACATCGGAACGCCGCGCTATTCAAAATCGCTCGGTCGAACTTATCCACAACTCGAAAATATTTCAGTGGACTATGCCATCCTCGAGCCCGCTACGGCCCGCGCCGCCGCGCCCAGCGTCTTTGTACTGCCGGCCGAGGTCGGCTGGAGCGATATCGGGTCGTGGGCCGCTGTCTACGAGCTTCTGGCGCGCAAGGCGGGCGAAAATATTTCCGCGGGAAAATCCTTCGCGCTCGATGCGAGCGGAAATTTTTTGTGGAGTCCGAAGAAATTCGTTGCCGCGATTGGCGTTCGCGATCTCGTTGTCGTGGAAACGGACGACGCGCTGCTGCTTTGCCCGCGCGACCGCGCGCAGGATGTGGGAAAGGTCGTGAAGTGGCTGGAGAGCGAGAAACTTTCCAGGTTGCTGTAAAACAGATTCGTTTTCTCCGCCATCTCTTTCGCAACGCCGGCAATTTACTCTCTGACCGCTCCCAACGAGGACCTGCCTTCCCGCCCTTTCCCGCTTCGCCTATACTTCTGAACCGTGGATACCATCAAATTCGGCACGGACGGCTGGCGCGGCGTTATCGCCGGCGATTTCACATTTGAGAATGTGCGCAAGGTTGCGCTCGCGATTGCGCGCTACGTGGTGCGCGCGGAAAAGCCCAATGCGGGCGTGATCGTCGGCTATGACACGCGATTCGGTTCCGAGCGCTTTGCGAAGGCCGCCGCGGAAACGGTATCCATGTCCGGCATGCCGGTGTGGCTCGCCGACAAAGCGTGCCCAACGCCCGCGGTTTCCCTGCTCGTGCGGCAGCGAAAAGCGGCGGGCGGAATCATGATCACCGCCAGCCACAATCCTTACCGGTGGAACGGAATCAAATTCAAAGCGAGTTATGGAAGCTCGGCGCTGCCTTCGATTGTCGCCGCAGTGGAAAGGGAACTCGCCATCGTACTCGCGAACGGTGTCCCGCCGCTCCCGCCGCAGCCCACGAATATTCATGCTCTCGACGTGCTGACGCCTTATCTCGAAACGGCGGAGCGCCTGGTGGACTGGGACCGCATACGCGCCGCAAAGCTTCGTTTCGTCGTAGACCCCATGCACGGCGCCGCGCGCGGCCTCTTGCGCGAACTCATGACGCGCCACGGCGTCGCCTGCGACGAGATACGTGGGACGCGGGATCCCCTCTTTGGCGGAGTCAATCCCGAGCCGATCGAACCTCACGTCGAGGCGCTCCGCCGCGCCGTGGTTTCGGGCGGCTACCACGCGGGGCTGTGCGCGGACGGCGACGGCGATCGCATCGGCGCAATGGATCGCGACGGCACGTTCATCACGCCGCACCAGATTTTCTCGATCCTGCTCTGGCATCTGGCCGGAACTCGTCAGATTCCCGGCGACGTGGCCAAAACATTTTCGTCCACGAAAATGCTCGACAAGATTGCCGCGAAGTTCGGCCGCAAAGTATTTGAAACGCCGGTCGGCTTCAAATACATCTGCGAACTGATGCTGGAGCGCGACATTCTGCTGGGCGGCGAGGAGTCCGGCGGCATCGGCACGAAGTTGTATCTGCCGGAGCGCGACGCCACGGTCATGGCGCTGCTGCTTGTGGAAGTCATGGCCTGGCACAGGAAATCGCTGGGGGAACTCGTTGCCCAGCTCCATGCGGAATTCGGCGAGCATCATTACGGCAGGGTGGACCTGGAACTCAAACCAGGGCAAAAAGAGCGAGCCATCGAACATTTCTCAAACGGAAAACTGAAGCGCCTCGCCGAATGGCCCGTCGCGCGGCGGGAAAACCTCGACGGCATCAAACTGTATCTCGGCGAAATCGGATGGGTGATGCTGCGGGCTTCAGGAACGGAACCGATGTTGCGCGTCTATTCGGAAACAATCAGCCCCACGTACACGCGGCGAATTCTGGATGAAACTTGCGCGATTGTGCGGGGGCTGTAGCGGAGTCCGGCCATCCGGGCGGATAGCCCTCATTATTCCGGGAAAAAAGTAAAGTATTTTGTCATTCCGAGCGAAGCGAGGAATCCCTCTTGGATTTACTCACAACAAAACAAGGAGGGATTCCTCGCTTCGCTCGGAATGAGAACTGTGATGGTGGGATTCCCGCAGCGTTCAAAGCCTGTCCTACTTTTCTGCTTCAAAAGATTTCCTGGCGGCGTCGAGAATCCCGTTGATGAACGGTGCGGCATCCTCGGAGGAAAATTTCTTGGCCAGCTCCAGCGCCTCGTTAATCACCACTTTGATGGGAGTGCCCGTGGTGCGCGATTCGGCGAGGGCCAGACGCAGGATGGCGCGGTCTACGGTGGGCATGCGCTCGATGCGCCAGTTCCTGGCGTGTTCGCTGATGACTTTATCGGATTCCTCTGCGCGCGCCACGGCATTCTCAAACAGCTGGTTCGCGAATTCCTTTGTGGATTGCGCCGCGCTGATATTTTTCCAGAATCCCTGCTCGATGCGCACAGGCTCCTGCTTCCCCATCTCCCACTGAAACAGCATTTGCAATGCGCATTCACGCGATTTTTGGCGGGAGGGCATCTATTTGCGTTTCCTGGGTGAACTGATTTTTGCGGACGGCGCGGGAGCAGCGGGTCGAAGCTGCTTCGCCAGGTTGGCCATCTCGACGGCGGCGCATCCGGCGTCGAATCCCTTATTGCCGCTCTTGAGGCCGGCGCGGTCAATCGCCTGCTCGAGCGTGTCGCAGGTGAGCACGCAGAAAATCACGGGAACGCCGGTGTCAAGCTGCGCGAGTTGCACGCCGCGCGCGACTTCACCGGCAACGTAATCGAAGTGCGCGGTTTCGCCGCGCAGAACGCACCCGATCGCAATGACCGCATCTGCGCGTCCGGCAGCAGCGATCTTCTTGGCCGTCAGCGGAATCTCGAAGGATCCCGGAACATGCACGACCTCGATCTCTCCGGCGGCGGCCCCGGCGGCGCGAAGTGCGTCGAGAGCTCCGTCCTTGAGGCGGTCTGTAATAAAGCTGTTAAACCGGCTGACGACGAGCGCAAAACGCAGGTCCGCAGCCGTTGCGGCGCCTCGCGTGTTTTTTGGATTGTCGGTATTGGTCATAAAAAGATAAATGTGTTTCGTCGGGCGGTGTTACTTCCCCTGAAATTTCGCCGGCCGCTTTTCGAGAAACGCGCGAGTTCCCTCCCGCATGTCCTCCGTGGCGGCGCACAAACCGAAGAGCGCGGTTTCCAGATATTGCCCTTCGGCGAGCGGCATCTCCGCCCCGCGCGTGACAGCCTCCATCGTGTACTTTATCGAATGCGGAGGATTCGCAACGATCTTTTTCGCAAGCTCGACGGCGGCGGGCAAGAGGTCCGCCGGCTCGTACACGTGATTGACGAGCCCGATGCGATAGGCCTCATCGGCAGAAATCATATCACCCGTCAGGCACAATTCCATCGCGACGCCCTTGCCGCACAAACGCGTGATCCGCTGCGAGCCGCCATAACCGGTCATAATTCCAAGCTTCACTTCGGGCTGGCCGATCTTTGCCGTCTTGCTGGCAAGACGAATCGAACAGGCGAGCGCCAGCTCGCAACCGCCGCCCAGCGCAAATCCGTTGATCGCCGCGATGGACGGCTTGCCCAGCGACTCGAGCCGCAGCAGCACTCCCTGTCCGAAGGCGGCTTTTTCTTTGCCGCTAGTGGGAGTCTGCACGGCGAGTTCGGCAATGTCCGCGCCCGCGACGAACGCTTTTTCGCCCGCTCCAGTCAAAATCAGCGCGCGCACTTCGTCGTCTTCCCGGACGGAAGCCAGAAGTTCGCCCAATTCTTGCATGGTCTTCCGATTCAGCGCGTTCAAGACCTTTGGCCGGTTGAACGTGATGAAGCCAATCAAATCCCTCTTTTCAAAGATCAGGTTTTCGTAGGACATTCCCGCGCCTCAATTCTTGGCCATCTCGAAGGAAACGATTTCGTTGCCGCCCCGTTTGCGCGCCTCTTCGAGGCCGGCTTCGGCTCGATTGATCAGGTCGGTCACAATGTCTTCGCTATCGTACTCGTGCCGCACGACGGCTTCGGCGACGGCAACACTCGTGGTCATCTTGCCGTCTTCCCAGGGCGGCCGAAGCGCGCCCGCCGCCCTCTTCAATTTTTCCGCGAAGATCCGGGCGCCTGCCAGCGTGGTTTCCGGCAGGATGAAAGCGAGCGCCCAGGAAGTATATTTCAACGCGAGGTCCGATTGCCGGACAATCGTCTGCACGGCTTTGCCCAACTGCTCCATGTACCGGTCAAAAGGCGCTTCGCCATGCTGGCGCAGGAGGTCCGCCGCGCCGTCCACTTGCAACAGCGCCAGAGCGAGTGGCACGCCCTGGCTCCGGGCGCGCTGCGATTCATGCAGCAGGCAGTCAATGTAGGATCCGCGCGCCAGGAGACCGGTTTTCTCATCGGCCACGGCAAGATTGCGAACCAGCGAACGCAGCCGCATGTGCCGCACGCACAGGAGCATCTGGTCTCCGATGGATTGCAGGAAATAGTTTTCGTTGGGTTTCCAGGCGCGAGGTTCCGCGGAAGACACAATCAACATGCCGGACGGAGACTGCGTTTCGGGATCCGTCAACTGCGCTCCCAAAACCGTTTCGACGCCCATCTCCCGGAATTCCGGCACACTGGCTGCGTCGGATTGCAGCCCGCCCATCGAATCGGGAACAGCCCGCTCCAGTTGCCCGATGAGCCGGACAATACTTGCGCCGGAGGCAGGTTCCACGCCGGGCGCGCAGAACTCCGACGCCATTTGGGGAGGCTGGCCGGGCGTGCCGACGACCGCGAGGCAGCGCGACACGCGCAGGTAGGTGCCGATTTCGTTTACTGCAGTGGAAAGCATGGCGCGCGGCGAGGGCTGGCGGAAGATGCTCTGATTGATTTCCGAAATCTTCGAGAGGTCCCGCATCGTTTCCGGCGCCCCGGCGGCAGGCACGGGCGCGGGCGCTTCCGGCGCCGGACGCGGGGACTCGGCGCGAATCTCTTTCCTTTTCGAGGAGGGCCACCAACGCGCCGCTTCAAACAATCCCCGCAAACGTTCGTTGTGCTCTTCTTCTCCGGGAAACAGCTCGGCAATCTTTTGCAGGCGCTCAACGGCCTTGGAATGCAGGGAATACTGAACAAAGATTTCAGACTGGACGAGAAGGTCCTCGAGGGATTGCGCGTTGCCGGCATCCTCGAGAATCGCGGGAGAGAGTTCCTGTGACTGTGCGGGGGCTCTCTCCTGCGGCGCAGGCTGAGGCGAATGAGTGGCCGCTTTGGAAGCGCGCGACCGGATGCGGGCCAGAAATGCGGCTTCGGCCTTTCCTTCGAGCTTCTCCATCCGGTCCTGATTGCGCGAGTCGTACGGGTCGATCTCGACCAGACGGTCCAGGGTTTCGCATGCGCCCTGAATCTGCTGGTTCGCCAGGTACAGATCAAACAGGGCCACGAGGGAATCAAAATATCTCGATTCCCGGTTCAGCTCGCTGTACATGGCGGCTGAAAATTCCGCCAGATGAATCGAATTGGGAAACTCCGCTGCGAGCTGATCCACGTCCGTAGCGAATTCGGAATCTCGCCGGGCGGCTATCATGCTGTTCTTCATGGCGATGAGAAGTTCCACGCCTTGCTTCTCCTGCCCGGCGTGCAGGTAGGCTTTCACGAGAGCGAAGAACCACTCGACCGAGCCGGCGCCCTGCAAGGTCAGGCGCTCGAGGACGAGGCGCGCGGCCTCCAGGCGCCCCGCGTGCATCAAGGCAGCCGTGAGCGTTTCAAGGAAAGGCGCATCGGTTTCGGTCTCTGCGAGCGGCTCGAGAAGCGCCGCGGCGGATGCCGCATCGCCGGTGCGAATCAGGGCCTGCGCGTACATCAGCGCGGCGCTGCGGTCCTGCGGCACCAACTTGTGCGCGCGGACAAAATATTCGAGCGCCTCGGCATCATTCTCCGTCGAGAGTTGCCCGGCGCGCAGGTATCCACGGGCTGCCGCGGAAGCATTCCCCAGCCGCTCGGCCATCTCCGCCACGGCAATGTGCCGGTCGCGGTTTTCGGAATCGAGTTCCGCGATACGCACAAAGCAGGCGAGCGCATCGTCCGCCTTGCCGCTGAATTCAAACGCCAGCGCGGCCGAAGTAAATTGTTCGATGGCCTCTTCGGCGCGGTTTTGCTTTTGCAGGAGCAGGGCGTAGCGCGCGACGCGTTCCGGTGGCTGCTGATGGGGTTTCAGGAAGCGCGAGTATAGAGCCAGAGCCTTGGGCTCCTCGCGAGGGGCGGTAAAACGGTCAAAGAGGGTTCCGTAATAGAAGGCGGCGCGTTCCGGCTGGTTTCTGATCGCGTACAGATCGCCGAGCGATTGAATGGATTCCAGATGATTGGGATAGGCTTCGAGCACGGACGCATAGCATTCGATCGCGTCATCGAGCTTGTTCTTCTCGACTAAGCGCTTCGCGCGCTCCAATTGCTTGACAATGTCCACACTCATGCAGGCTCGTGCGTTTTCCCAATGAAATTGCGTTCGCGGGCCCTTCCACGGGCCCGGTCCCCGCAGAATTTACTATAACCCCCCGCCGCGCAACGCGCCAAAAAGATCAAGGCCGGGCTGCTCAATTCGGCAATTCCGGCATAACGATGCGGTTCCTGCAACCCGCGCCCCAAGACAACTCAGCTTCCGGCCCGCCTCCACTTATGGCACACTGAATTGTTGAAGAAGGTTGGGAAATGCGGCCGGGCCCGTACACAAGCCTTCGGCGAAGCATACACGCAGGCGACAGGAGAAAGAGTTCCGGCGCAAGGACCGCGCGCCGGCAGGCTGACCGATGGATCCACGCTTCGTCCGCAATTTTTGCATCATCGCGCACATTGACCACGGTAAATCCACGCTGGCCGACCGCCTGCTCGAGCTTACCGGCGCGCTGAGCCAGCGCGAGATGAGCGCGCAGGTGCTCGACTCGATGGACCTGGAGCGCGAACGCGGCATTACCATCAAGGCCAAAAGCATTCGCCTGCACTACACGGCCAAGGACGGCAACGAATACCAACTCAACCTGATTGATACGCCGGGGCACGTGGATTTTTCCTACGAAGTCTCCCGCGCGCTCTCCGCCTGCGAAGGCGCGCTACTGGTGGTGGATGCCAGCCAGGGCGTCGAAGCTCAAACTGTCGCGAATACGTTTCTTGCCGCGCAGCACAATCTCACGATCATTCCCGTCATTAACAAGATTGACCTGCCCGCGGCACAGCCCGACGCTGTGAAGGAACAGATCGAAAATGTCCTCGCGATTCCGGCGGCGGACGCGCTTCTGATCAGCGCCAAGAGCGGCATCGGCGTCGAATCAGTTCTGGAAGCGGTGGTCGCGCGCGTTCCTCCGCCGACCGGCACAGCCGAGGCGTCGCTGCAGGCGCTGATTTTCGATTCCTGGTTTGACGCCTTCCGCGGCGCCGTCGTTCTCGTCCGCGTGATGAACGGGCGGATTACAAAGCACATGAAGATTCGGCTGTGTTCGGGCACGGAGACGTATGAGGTCGAGGCGCTCGGCGCTCTTACGCCCAAGCCGGTCGTGCTCGAGGAGCTTGTCGCCGGCGACGTGGGCTTTATCGTCGCCAACATCAAGCGCGTGGCGGACGCCCGCGTGGGCGATACGGTTGTCGAGGCCGCGCACCCCGCTCCCGCGCTGCCCGGATTTGAAGCCATCAAGCCGATGGTGTTCGCCGGGCTCTTCCCCGTTCTCGCCAGCGACTACGAAAACCTGCGCGATGCTCTCGGGAAGCTTCAGCTCAATGATGCCGCGTTTTTCTACGAGCCGGAAAATTCCGTCGCGCTCGGATTCGGTTTTCGCTGCGGATTTCTCGGACTTCTGCACATGGAGATCGCTCAGGAGCGCCTCGAACGCGAGTTCGGCATCAATCTGATTACCACCGCTCCCAGCGTGCGCTACCGCATCACGACGACGGCCGGAGAAGTCATGGAAGTGGATAGCCCGACGAAATTTCCTCCGCCCAGCGAAATGGCCAGGATTGAAGAACCGGTGATCAAGGCGATGATCATCACGGCCGAGGATTCGGTGGGCGCGATTTTGCATCTATGCGAGGAAAAGCGCGGCAAGCAGCTCAATTTCGAGTATCTCTCGCCGCAGCGCGTGATGCTGACGTACGAATTGCCGCTCAACGAAATTGTTCTGGATTTCTACGACAGGTTGAAGAGCGCTTCTCGCGGATACGCGTCGCTCGACTATCACCTCGCGGGCTACAAAGAGGCCGACCTCGTCAAGCTGGACGTCCTCGTTGGCGGCGAGCCGGTGGACGCGCTGGCGCTGGTCTGCCACAGCGAGTTCGCCTACGAACGCGGCCGCGACCTCGTGACGCGCCTGCGGAAACTGATTCCCCGGCAAATGTTCGAGGTGCCGATCCAGGCCGCCATTGGCAGCCGCGTGATTGCCCGCGAAACCGTTTCGGCCATCCGCAAGAATGTTCTTGCCAAATGCTACGGCGGTGACATTACGCGCAAACGCAAGCTCCTCGAAAAGCAAAAAGAGGGCAAGAAACGCATGAAGCGCGTCGGCCGCGTGGATATTCCGCAGGAGGCATTTCTCGCCGTCCTGAAAGTGGCCAGTACGTCGGACGAGTAGTTCAGTAGGACAGGCTTCAGCCTGTCCGCTTTTTCGAAGCGACACCGGCAATTGTCACCTTGTGGGGATTCCTGACAGGGCAAGCTAATTCAAAACCGGACAGGCTGAAGCCTGTCCTACTTAAGACTTCGGAATTTCCCGCCGGCGCACTTCCGCGCCCAGCCGCCCGCGAGCCAACTGGATATTGACCTCGGAACCCACGGCCGCCTGATCCGCGGCGCTCACCACGTTGCCGCTGGCATCGGTGACAATTGCATAGCCGCGCTGCAGCACGCGCAACGGGCTGCGCTCTTCGAGCTGCAATTCAAGCCGTTCGAGCGCCTGTATTTTGCCGTTGAGAAACCGCTCCATGCGCACGCCGAGCTCGGTCGAGCGCTGCACAACCCGCAGCCCCAGCGTGCGAATTTGCGCCCGAAAATCAAAGGAAGTGAGGCGCGTCCCCGCGACAGTGTAGCGGCGGCGAAGCCGCTCGAGACGCGCTTCGAGAGCGCCACCGAGACGCACGGTCAACTCGTCCGCTTGCTGCCGGTGCCGCCGGAGCAGGTCCTCGAGCCGCCGGAATCCTATGTGCGTGGCAAGCTCCTTCAAGTGATGCCGGTATTCGAGAAGCAGGTAGCGCATTCGCTGCGAAATCTTGTGTTCGAGTTCCCGGAGATGCCGCAGAAATTCCTCGCGCGATTTCACCACGATTTCCGCGGCGGCAGACGGCGTGGAGGCGCGCACGTCCGCGACAAAATCGGCAATCGTGAAATCGGTTTCGTGCCCCACGCCGCTGACGACCGGAATCTCCGAACCCGCAATCGCCCGCGCGGCAGGCTCTTCGTTAAAGGCCCACAAATCTTCAATGGAACCGCCGCCGCGCGCGATGAGAATCACGTCCACCATCTTTTTGCGGTTGAAATAGTTGAGCGCCGCGACAATCTCTTCCACCGCGCCCTCGCCCTGCACGCGCACGGGATAGACGATCAGGTGCAGATTCGGAAACCGGCGTCGCAGGATGCGGACAATGTCGCGCACGGCCGCTCCTGTCGGCGAAGTAACAATTCCGATGCGCCGCGGCAGCGCCGGCAAAAGTTTTTTTCGCGATTCATCGAAGAGCCCTTCGGCTTCAAGGCGCTTTTTCAATTGCTCAAAGGCAAGCTGCAACGCGCCAAGGCCCGCGGGCTCGATGTGCTCGACGTAAATCTGATATTCGCCGCGCGGCGCGTACACGCTGAGCGAGCCGCGCACGATCAGCTTCAGTCCGTCCGCAGGACGAAATTTCAAACGCATTGCCTGTGAACGCCAGCAGACGCACTTCACCGCCGCTCCGGCATCCTTCAATGTGAAATAAAGATGACCCGAAGTTGCGGGATGAAAATTCGAGACTTCGCCCTCCACGAAAATATTGGCAAATTGCGTGGAGAGAATTCCGCTGATGCGCGAGGTGAGCTCGGAAACGCTCCACACCTTGCGCTCCGGCGCGAGATTGAACTCGAGTTGGCCTATTTTCTTAGCCATTGCACCAGCCACAAGATCCGCGTGAACGCGACGCTCAGAAGAATACACGTCGTGATGGGAAAATAGAATGAGCCGTTCTTGCCCTGGTAGGCGATGTCGCCCGGCAGCCGCCCAATGCGTAGCGGCAGCCCGCCAGGCCGCGCAGCAAGCCACATCACCGCGCCAACGGCAGCGAGCGCCGCTCCGGCAAAAATCAGCGTGCGGCCGAGTTCGCGCATGGATTCCACGGGCCTGATTCTACCGGATTAGCAAGCGCGGAAACTAAATTCTGGAAACGAATTTGAGGGGATAAGCCCACAGCAGGACAAGTCTCACGATTTGCCCTGCTGCGGTTAGGAAAATCTCTCAGAACAGTTCGTATCCGGCAAAAAAATATCCCAGCTCAAACGCGGCCGTCTCCGGGGCATCCGACCCGTGCGTGCAATTATTGCCGATGCTCGTTCCGAGATCGCGGCGGATGGTGCCCGGAGCGGCCTTCGCGGGATCGGTAGCGCCCATCGTGTCGCGCCATTTCAGGATCGCGCCTTCGGCTTCGAGAGCCAGCACAACGACCTTGCCGGAACTCATGAATTCCGTCAACTCGCCAAAAAACGGACGAGCCTTGTGCACGGCATAAAAACCTTCGGCTTCTTTCTTAGTCAAATGCAAAGATTTGACGGCGACAATCTGAAATCCTGCCTTCTGAATGCGCGAAATAATTTCACCGGAAAGCCCGCGACCGAAGGCGTCCGGCTTGATGATTGCTAATGTTCGTTCGATTGCCATTTGAGAATTTCTCCCTATAAAATCGAGGCAAGGAGGCATTGAGGCCGGAGGCAAGGAAACTGCCTCGCTGCCCCGCGCCATTGCTCGCTCACTACTTAATTGCGGCGGCCAGCGTCATGCCAATATCCGCCGGGCTTTGAATCGTATGAATCCCCGCCGCGGCCATGGCCTTGTACTTTTCCGCCGCCGTGCCTGCTCCTCCGCTGATGATCGCGCCGGCATGTCCCATGCGGCGGCCTGGAGGCGCGGTCTGTCCGGCGATCAGCCCGACGACCGGCTTCTTCACATGATTCTTGATGTATTCAGCGGCCAATTCTTCCGCGTTGCCGCCAATTTCTCCGATCATCACGATAGCCTGCGTCTCGGGGTCTTCATTGAACAAGCGAATCGCATCGAGGTGCGTGGTGCCGATAATCGGATCGCCGCCGATCCCGATGCAAGTGGACTGCCCGATGCCGAGCAGCGTCAACTGATGCACGGCTTCGTAGGTCAGTGTCCCGCTGCGGCTGACGACGCCGATGTTCCCCTGCTTGTGAATTCGCCCCGGCATGATTCCCATCTTGCATTTTCCGGGAGAGATAATTCCCGGGCAGTTGGGGCCGATGAGGCGCGTCTTGGAATCCTTCAGCGCCGCCGCCACGCGAACCATGTCCAATGTCGGAATGCCTTCGGTGATGCAGACCACAAGCGGTAGTCCGGCGTCAATCGCTTCAAGAATCGCGTCCGCCGCGAACGGAGGGGGAACAAAAATAATCGAGGCGTCCGCGCCGGCTTCGCGCACGGAATCCGCGACAGTATTGAACACCGGCACATCGAGATGCTTGGTGCCGCCCTTGCCGGGAGTCACGCCGCCAACCACCTTGGTGCCGTATTCGATCATTTGCTGCGCATGAAAACTGCCTTCGCGGCCGGTCAAACCTTGCACGACGACACGTGTCTTTTCGTTTACCAGGACACTCATCGCGCACCTCCTGCCAGCGCGACAACTTTATCCGCCCCATCCTTCATGTCTTTCGCGATCGTGAAATCGCAGCCCGATGTACGCAAGATTTCCTGCCCCTTTTCCACGTTGGTTCCTTCCATTCGGATGACCACAGGCAGCTTCAGGTTCAATTCTTTTGCCGCTGCGACGACGCCATTCGCCAGCACATCGCACCGTAAAATGCCGCCAAAAATGTTGATGAATACGCCCTTCACATTCTTGTCGCTGATCAGAATTTTGAATGCGTTCTTCACCTGCTCGGCCGAAGCGCCGCCGCCGACGTCAAGGAAGTTGGCCGGCGAGCCGCCCGAGAGCTTGATGATGTCCATCGTGCCCATGGCCAAACCGGCGCCGTTCACCATGCAGCCGACGTTGCCGTCCAGCTTGATGTAGTTGAGCTTGTAGTTCGAGGCTTCCACTTCGAGCGGATCTTCTTCGTTCAGGTCGCGCAGTTCCAGAATGTCCTTGTGGCGGTAGAGCGCATTGTCGTCAAACGCCATCTTCGCATCGAGCGCGACCAGCTTGCCGTCGCCCGTCACGATCAGCGGATTGATTTCCGCAAGCGACGAATCGGTTTCTAGAAACGCGCGATATAGAGCCTGCAGGAACGGTCCCGCAGCCGTTGCCGCGTCGCCCGAAAGGCCGAGTCCATACGCCAGCTTGCGCGTGTGGTAGGGCTGCAATCCGATCGCCGGAGAAATCGTTTCGCGCAGAATCAGCTCCGGATTTTTGTGCGCCACTTCCTCGATTTCCATTCCGCCCGCCGTGCTCGCCATGATCACCGGCGCAGCCGCGGCGCGATCCACGAGAATGCTCAAATAGAGTTCGCGCTTGATGTCCAGCCCTTCTTCAATCAGCAGGCGCTGCACAATGCGCCCGCCGGGGCCCGTCTGCGGCGTGACTAGCTTCATGCCCAGCATCGCCTTTGCGAGGTCGGCTGCCTCCGCCGGCGACTTCGCCAGCTTCACGCCGCCCGCTTTTCCGCGGCCTCCGGCATGAATCTGCGCCTTCACAACCACGATTTTCGTTCCGAGCCGTTCAGCCGCCGCGCGCGCCTGGTCCGGAGTCGTTACCATCTCGCCCCGGGGAGTCGGTACGCCGAATCGCCGGAAGATTTCCTTTGCCTGATATTCGTGGATCTTCATCGCCCATCCATCAGTGCTAGAATTTAAGTGCAATCGAAATTATAGAGTTTATAGGGAAGATGCAGCCTCGGCAAGCGAAAGGACAAGTGTGAAATCTCAATCCATTTCATCTGAGAACAGCAGGGCGATGAAGTGTAAGCTCCCGCATGGCTTTCCTGGGGAGTTCCCGTGTCCCTGATGCAAGCCGTCATTCATAAAGCAAAGGCCGGCAGCGATCTCACGCGCGCCGAAGCCGAAAGTGCGATGGAGGAGATTCTTTCCGGCCGCGCCGAAGAAGATTCGATTGTCGAGATCCTCTCCGCCCTGCGCGACAAGGGCGAAACCGTCGCGGAACTGACCGGGTTCGCCGCCACCATGCGCCGCCACGCGACGCCGATTTTTGACGGCGCTTCCCGACCGGACGATTTGCTCGTCGATACCTGCGGCACCGGCGGCGCCGCTTCCGGAACATTCAACATCTCGACGGCCGCGGCGTTTGTCGTGGCGGGCGCGGGCGTGCGCGTGGCCAAGCACGGCAACCGCTCGATCTCGTCCAAGTGCGGCTCGGCTGACGCGCTCGAAGCGCTCGGCGTTTCCCTCGACGTTCCTCCTGCCCGGGTCGGCCAGGCGATTTGCGAGATTGGCATCGGATTCCTTTTCGCGCCGGCCATGCACACGGCGATGCGCCACGCCATGCCTGCCAGAAAGCGGCTCGGTCGCACAGCATTCAATCTTCTTGGCCCACTGACAAATCCGGCAGGCGCGCGAGCGCAAGTCGTGGGTGTGTTTTCGAGTCCGGTGGTGGAAAAAATCGCTCTGGTGCTCAGCGAACTGGGCGTGGACCGCGCGTTCGTCGTTCACGGCGCGGGCGGGCTCGATGAGATTTCTCTTTCCGGCGAAACAACCGTCGGCGACGTGCAGCGCAAAGTTGTGCGAATTTATCAAATCACACCGGAAGAGTTTGGCCTGGAACGCGCGCCGCTCGAAGCCGTCAAGGGCGGCAACGCCGCGCACAATGCCGCACTCATTCGCGGCATCTTTGCAGGAGAAAAAGGTCCGCGCCGCGACATCGTCGTCGCCAACGCCGCCGCAGCCATTGTCGCCGCCGGCCGCGCCGCGGATTTTTTGGAGGGCGCGCTTCTGGCGGCGCAGTCCATTGATTCGGGCGCGGCGAGGGCGAAACTGGACGCGCTGGTGGCCTTTACGACGAAAGTTTAGGCCTGGCGAGCGACGAAACAAGCAAGGCTAGGCTGATAAGCAAGGCAAGAACCCAAAGCGTAAGATCGCCCGCTCTGACGAGATGTGCAACGGGTGAACCGAGATTCGGTGCGTACTCGAAAAACAATCCCGTCACCATTCGGACGGCAACAATTCCCAGGATGAATCGTTCGGGAAGACACTTCGATACTTGGAGGAAGAATGGGAAAACAACTAACATGAGAACAAAGCGAAATAAAACGTCATAAAGGCTGTGCTCTCCAAATGGATTCCCCAAAGATCTCCAACTCAGGAATACTTCGAGCGCAAAGAACCCAAGCAGAAATATTGCTATCCGTTCATTCCTGACGGCGCAAACTTTTGCATGATCTTCATCGCTGGTTCTGCCCTTGGGGCCCCCAAGTTTCAAAGATATTTTGTCGTAAACATTTCTGGCGGCCTCTCCGAAGAGCCCGAATTTAATGAGCTTCAATCCTACCCAAAATGCAAATATACCTAAGAGAGCAATCCAAAATTGACGTTTCTGAATCTCGCGGTCACTTGAAATCCAACCGAACACCCAGCCTGGCAAATAATGTTTCTGATTGAGAAAGATTACCGCAATGGCCGGGACTCCAACCATAGCGGCAATTCCCATGCCCCAAAGGATGGGTAGGAACCACCTGTATGAAGGCCATGCGTGAAGGTGGTCCTCGGAGGGTCTAGCCATTTTGGATCGGCCCGCCAATTAAGGTAATTCTATATTAAATATCTTTCGCTAAGAGCGAGATGTTTCACATGACTCCTGTGGGTTAATTTTTTCGAGGGCAAACTAACCGCCATGTTAGGATCGCTTGACCCGCCATCCAATCCATCGAATAATTGCCCTCGCCCGCGGAACATAACCCCGTGCCCAGCTTCTCTCACAGCAAACTCGCAACGTTTGATCAGTGCCCTCTGAAATACAAATTCCGTTACGTGGACGAAATTCCGCCGCCCATTCGCAGTATCGAGCTGCACCTGGGCGATTCGGTTCACCGCGCCCTCGAAGCGCTTTACTCCGAGGCGCAACAAGATCGCACGCAATCCAGCAATGATTTCCTGGCGCTATTCCGGCAAAAGTGGGATGAGGAATACACACCGGACATGCGGATCGTCCGCAAAGGGACCACGGCGCAGATGTATTTCGATTCGGGCCGACAAATGCTGGCGGCGTATTACCGGAGGTTTCATCCCTTCCGGCAAACGGCAACGCTGGAACTCGAAGAAAAGTTTCTCTTCCCCATTTCCGAAGAGCACGAAATTCGCGGGATCATTGACCGGCTGGCAAGAAACAAGAACGGCACGCTCGAAATCCACGACTACAAGACTTCTCGCCGCCTGCCGGACGATTTTCAAGTTCAAAGCGACGTGCAACTCGCGCTGTATGAAATTGCCATCCGGCATCGCTGGCCGGACGCCAAGGAAATCACGCTGATCTGGCACTACCTGGCGTTTGACAAGGATATCCGAATCACAAAGTCGCCGCAGCAACTCGAAACGGTCAAACGAAACACGCTTGGCCGCATCCGGCGCATCGAAGGTACGAAGACCTTCCAGGCCCACGTTTCGGCGCTGTGCGACTGGTGCGAGTACAAGGAGATGTGCCCGGCGATCAAGAAACGGTGAAGGCTTTGCGTAGCACAGGCACTCTTGCCTGTGTGGTTTTTGCAATTGCTACCAAGGGCGCCCAAACAAGGGTCGTACTTCCTCTTTATTTGAAATCGCAAAATTCGCACAGGCAAGAGTGCCTGTGCTACTTGAGTGCCAAAAAATTCCGAAGCAGTTGCATTCCCACTTCCGTCAGCACCGATTCCGGATGGAATTGCACGCCCTCGACCAGCATTTTCCTGTGGCGCAGGCCCATGATGATATCGCCGGTTCTCGCGGAGATTTCCAGGTCTGCGGGCAGCGACTTTTCCTCGACGATCAGCGAGTGATAGCGCGTGGCCACGAAATCCTGGGGCAGATCCTTGAAGATGGATTTATTGTCGTGATGAATGCGGCTCGTCTTGCCGTGCATGATTTCAGGCGCGCGGATCACTTTCCCGCCGAATACCTGGCCGATCGCCTGATGCCCAAGGCACACGCCGAGAATCGGAATTTCCCCCGAGAATTCGCGGATCACGTCGAGGCACACACCGGAATCGTCCGGCGTCCCCGGCCCGGGAGAGATGACGATGCGCTGCGGCTTCTTCTCGCGAATCTCGCTGACGGTAATCTTGTCGTTGCGACGGACCTCTAGCGTTTCGCCGAGCTGCCCCAGGAACTGGGCAAGGTTGTAGGTAAAAGAGTCGTAGTTATCGAGAAGCAAAATCATCGAAGGGAGTTCCAGGCCGGGGCGGGCGCGAGGCGCGCGTGCATGGTGTCGGGATCATCATCCTGGTCATTTTCATGGGCGCATTTCCGGCGCGTATCGCCGACGTAATCGTCCAGCTTGCCGTCCGCGCGCATCTGGACCAGCTTGTCCATATAGGGCCAGCGGGACGACGCGTCCTGCTTGAGAATCGCCTGATAGGTTTTCAATGAGCCAAGCAGTCCGGCTAGCGCGATGGCCTGTTCGTCCTTCGCCTTGTCCGGATGCTCGATCATGAACGCAGCGCTCGAAATAATCATCTGCGTGGCGATCTCTTTCGAGTGGCCGCGCGGCGGGTTCGGAAGCTTCCCAAAAAAATCAAAGCACACGTTCACCGTAATGTCCGGAATGTCCTCAATCCACTTCAGAACCCAGTCGCGATTATCCTTGGCGTCCCTGGCGAGCGGATCGTCTTCCAGACCGTGCGAAATTTTCACGGCGCGCGAACGCTCTTCCGCCGTGGATGGCCCGCGCTGCTGCGCGCCGGCCGGGCGCGCGGAACACCACGCCACAAAAATCAGTAGTATCGGAATTGTCCGGACAGAGCGCTGTTTCATCGCTACTCCGCACTCGGTCGCGCGCCTGATTGGCCGCGGACGCGAAACCTTTATTTTACATGAAATTCCCCGGGACGCGAGCAAGACTACCGGAAAGCCCCCAAACCGGGACGGGTTTAGCGAACCTCGACCTCGACGGTCGCCGATTTTGTATGTCCAGCGCCGTCTTCGATGGTGAGCGTGTACTTCGTGGATTTTAGGGGGGTGGCATTCACGCAGCGAGTGAACGCCGGCCAAACTTCTTCATTCGCTTTGGGCTCGATCTTGACTGTCTTCGCGTTGGAAACGCTGTAGCACAATGAAGTCCGGTCGCCGGCGGAAATCGTGGGTGGATCGGCAGAGTAGCTCAAAATCGCGAAACTGTTCCCGCCCATCAGCTCGAACGTCCGCGCATCCTGAGCGCGCACCTTTTCGGCTGCTTTTTCCTCGATGGCATGATTGGCCTGCCGCCGTGAGTAAAACACCCAGCCCAGATACACGCTGACGATCGCGAAGGACAGGATGGACACGATGAGATACGCCGACATTGCTGTGCTGCGTTCGGGGCTGGAAATGTTCGGCATGGATTCCCCCCAATATAGAGATGAGTAACAGGTGTTGCATGTTGCCTGAGAATTTCAAACGGAAATCGTCCGGCATGGAGGGCCAATGGATTGACTCCCGGATTCAGGCAGAGTAGTCTCGCCGAACGCTCAATAAAGATCCAGAGTTTCAATTTGTCGGGAGGATTCCATGAAATCGTCTGTTTTGGCTCTGGCTTTGGCTCTGTTCGCATCTCCGCTGTGGGCGCAGCAAAGCGCGCCGGAAATTCCGTTTGACTCCGTGCCGGACTATCCCAAATTGCCGCCGGGCATGAATTTTGGCGAAGTTCCCGGCGTGGCCGTAAATTCCAAGGGACACGTGTTCGTCTTTACGCGTTCCAACAGCGCCGGGGGTCCGGCGTACGCTCCCGCCGCGGCGCAACTGCTGGAATTCGGCGCGAACGGCGAGTTCATCCGCGAAATCGGCAAGGGACTGTATGCGTGGTCGGAAGCGCACACGGTGCGCATAGACAAGGATGACAACATCTGGGCCGTGGACAAGGGTTCGGACATGGTCGTCAAATTCAACCGGTTTGGACGCGTGGTCTGGGTCTTTGGACGGCGCAAGGAAGCAGCGGATGAAGGCGCAATACCGTGGACTCATCCCGATCCGCCGCTCGCTCCGATTGACGGAATGTTCCGCCAGCCTACCGACGTCGCCTGGGATTCCGATGGCAACATCTACATCACGGACGGCTACGTCAATTCGCGCGTCGCCAAGTACGACAAAAACGGCGAGTGGGTAAAGTCCTGGGGCGAAAAAGGAACGGGTCCCGGGCAATTCCGCTTGCCGCACGCGATCGTGATTGATCGCAGCAACAACATCTACGTTGGCGACCGCTCGAACCGGCGCATCCAGGTGTTCGATACGGATGGAAAATTTCAGCGCATGTTCACGATTGACGTGCCGCCTGCTCCCGGCACGCACGCTGTCTACGGCCCCACTCCGACGGGCGATGCCTTGAAGGCGCTCATCGGCTCGCCGAATTCACTTTGCATCACGAATGGGCCAACTCAAGTGCTCTACGTGGGAGAACTCACTTTCCCAGGGCGGCTGTTCAAAGTTTCGCTCGACGGAAAAGTGCTGGGCGTGATCGGACGCTCCGGACGCAATCTAAAAGAGTTTTCCGGAATTCACCAGCTGGCCTGCCCCAACGAGAATGAAGTCTACGGCGCGGAAACAGCAAACTGGCGCGTGCAGAAATTGATTCTGCATCCGGCGGGAAAAGGCGCGGCGGATTGACGATCGCCGGGATTTCTTATTTTGATTTTCGTTTTCCGTGCTTCGATCCCGCGGAAGGCGCGGGATCGAGTCCGCGATGCGCGATTTCAAGCGCGGTCAGCAGCGCGCGCGCTTTGTTCACGGTTTCCGTGTATTCCGTTTCCGGCACGGAATCGGCGACCAGGCCCGCGCCCGCCTGCACGTAGGCCACTCCGTTCTTGACGACCATCGTGCGGATGGCGATGCACGAATCGAGATTCCCGGAAAAATCGAGATAGAGGATCGCTCCTCCATAGATCCCGCGTCGTGTGGGTTCGAGTTCATCAATAATTTCCATGGCGCGGACTTTGGGAGCGCCGGAAAGAGTGCCGCCGGGAAAACAGGCGGCGAGCGCATCGAAGCAATCTACGTCTTCCCGCAATTTTCCACGCAGGCTCGAGACCAAATGCATCACGTGCGAGTACCGCTCAACAAACATCAACTTCTCCACATGCACCGAGCCATATTCGGAAACGCGGCCCAGGTCGTTCCGGCCGAGGTCCACGAGCATGATGTGTTCGGCGCGCTCCTTGGGATCGGCGGCCAGTTCGTTTTCGAGGACGATATCCTGCGCTTCGTCCGCGCCCCGCGGCCGCGTCCCGGCAATGGGACGGTAGGTCGCCTCACGCCCCTGCACCTTCACCAGCATTTCGGGAGAACTGCCAACCACGGCGAGGTCGCGAATCTTTAGAAAATACATATAAGGAGACGGGTTCACGACGCGCAGCGAACGGTAAATCTCAAACGGATCGGCATCCGTCTTCGCGGCAAAGCGCTGGCTGATCGCTACCTGAAAAATATCTCCCGCGCGGATGTACTCCTTGGATTTGTTGACTGCATCGAGAAAATCGGGGCGCGTGAAATTTGAGGTGATTTTCAGCGGCCCGGCCTTTCGCTGCTTGGGATGCTCGGCAGCAACCGGCTGGTCGAGGCGCCGCCGCGTAGCCTTGATTTCCTTCACAGCCTGATCGTATTTCGCGCGCAGGCTGCCCGCGCCATCCGCGAAAACATTGCGCACGATCCAGACACGGTGGCGAACGTGATCGAAGACGACGAGGCCAAGAAAAAACATCATCACGGCGTCATCCATGCCCACGTCATCGCGGCCCGTGTCGGGGATGCGCTCGACGAGGCGCACCATGTCGTAGGCGAAATATCCGATCGCTCCGGCCACCAGCGGCGGAAGTCCCGGCACACGCACGGGCTTGTACCTTTGGACCTGCGTGCGCAGAAGTTCGAGCGGATTGGCCGCGCTGCGGGAAATGCGGCTGCCGCTTTCGAGCACGCACTCGCCCTTGGCGTAACGGATCACTTCCGCGGGGTTCGCGCCAAGAAATGTGTACCGCGCGATTTTCTCGCCGCCCTCCACGCTTTCCAGCAGGCACGCGTAACGGGCGTCGTGCGCGAGCCGCAAATAGGCGGAGACCGGCGTGAGCGTATCCGCCGTGAACGTATCGTAGACGGGAACGAGATTCCCCTCGCGGGCCAGTTTGCAAAATATTTTGAAGTCAGGCTGGATCATTTTTTATTTTTTTCAAGGGCCGCTCGCTCGCGGCTATTTTCCTTGTGATTTTTCCTCGCGCGCAAGGACGTCCTCGATCACGCGCCGCATGGCCGCCTCCGGCGCGCGTTGGCCCGTCCAGATCTCATATTGCGCCATACCCTGTGCCAGAAACATCTCGATGCCCGAAACGGTCTCAATTCCCTTTTTTCGCGCCATCTGCAGAAGTTCCGTCTGGCGCGGCCGGTAGACCATATCCATCACAATCCGGCAATTCAGTTCCTCGCTCTTGAGCGGCGAGCCGCCTCGCGGGTACATTCCCACCGGCGTGCAATTGATCACGACGTCGAAAAATTCGCGCCGCAATGCGGATCGCTCGATTGCGTGAGCGCCCGTCGCCCGCGCGAGGGCACGCGCGCGCGCCGCCGTCCGCGAAGCGATGCAAACGCTAGCGCCCGCCTGCGCGAGGGCGAAGGCCGCGGCTCGGGCCGCGCCGCCGGCCCCAAAAAGAAGGATCCGGCTGCCCGCAAAAATCAGGCGCCCTTCCAGGCTCCGCAGCGCGCCGATGTAGTCCGTATTGTACCCGTAGAGCCGCCCGCGGCCACGCACCACAACTGTGTTGACCGCGCCAATGCGTTCGGCCAGCGGGTCGCACCCGTCCAGATGGCGAATGATTTTTTCCTTGTGTGGAATCGTGATCGCGAACCCCGCGACTCCAAACGCATCCAGATTTTCCAGAAAATCGCGGAGGTCCCTCACAAGAAACGGCACAAACACGGCGTCAACTTTGCGGGCGTGGAACGCCGTATTGTGCAGCAACGGCGAAAGCGAATGCCCGATGGGATCGCCGATCACACCGTAGACGCGGGTCTTCCGCGAAAGTTCTTCCACGCGGTAGAGATGCTGCATCGCGCCGATACTCAGTTGCCCCGGAGCCGTAGATTTTCCGACTGCCGCATAAGTCAAGAGACTCCCTGCTCGCAGCGAAAGAATGCGGCCCGCGACGCCGGTCTCGCCCATCGGGACGGCTACAACGTTCCGGCGCAGCCGCGCCAAGTCCAGAATTTTCGCGGTGTCCGCGATCGAACGGCATTCCGCCGCGATTTTGATCGCCTGCCCTCCCGCGCGAACGAGTTCGCGATAGATGGCGGCAAGATTTCGCGGTGTCCGGCGAAAATTGTGATGAGAAATTAAAAGCCGCGCAGGCGCTAATGCGCTCCGTAATTCGCTTGCGGAGAAATGCTTCGCGGTTTCGATTTCGACGTCACACCAGCGGCAGCCCGCGCGCGCCGCCCGCTGCAGGATAGCGATCTCCTCTTCGCGGCTGCCCCGAAATTTTCCGCCGCCTCGGGCGGTGCGGCACGTGGCATAAAACGTTCCGCGAGGCCGTTTTGCGGCCAGCCAGCGAAGAAACGAATCCAGTTCCTTTGCGCTTTCCAGAAAGTCGAGGCGCAGCTCCATGGTGGACGTTTCCCTAAGCCCTTCGATAAGCTGGCCTCTCATCTCCCGGGCGGTTTCTGCGCTGACCACACCGCAGACACGTTTTTTCGCGAATTCCAAAGGCACTGCGCCCCCTAAATGCTTGAACTTAAAGCTTCTACCATGTGGGTAACGAGTGTGTAAAGCGCCCTGCCAGGTTTTCTTGACCACCTGTGGGCCGGGTGCTAGGTTGAAAGGGCAGTTTTCCGCGTATCAGGGTCGGGTTTTGCAACGAAAGTAAGGAGCAGTTTCGATGCCCACAAATTTCAGGTATCACATTCTATCTTTGGGACTTAGGTTAGGCATGGCGGTCGGTCTCAGTGTGGCTGGCGCAAGCGCGCAGCACATTCGGAATACCCCTACCCAGAAAGATATGTTTTGCTCTGGAGTGGCGTTAGACCCGGCACCCCCGGAAGATACTTACGTCATTTCCGGCGAGGATTCGAGTTACAAAAACACGTTTCATCAGGGCGACTACCTCTATATCAACCGGGGTGCGGATCAGGGTGTTCAAGTGGGCGACGAATTTGAAGTGATCCGTGCCACCAACGACATGATGCCGAACAAATGGTTCAAATGGCAGGAAGCGTTGAGCAAAGCCATGGGAACCCTATACTCCGACATCGGCGTGTTGCGCGTGGTCAGGGTGCTGGAAAAGACTTCCATTGCGGAATTAGCCGATTCCTGCGACTTGATGCAGCGGGGAGATATTGTGAGGCCTCTCGCCGCACGTCCCGCACCTGAATTCCATAATGTAAAATTCGACCTGTTCGCTCCGCCCTCCGGAAAGAAGACCGCCATGATCGTTTATGGTAAGAACTACACAAATCTGACCGGTCCCGACAGGGTTGTCTACGTCAATCTCGGGAGCGGGCAGGGCGTTCGTGTTGGCGATTATTTCCGTGTATTCCGGTATCAGGGAACCACGAACGATTCGGTGTACCAGGTTCCCAAGACCGCCTACCAGGCCTATGGAATGGGAAGCACGCCCGTCCCGTATCAATGGAACGATCTCCCCCGCCAGGTGCTCGGTGAAGGAATCGTTTTGCGCGTCGGAGCGAATGCTTCCTCGGTTCTCTTGACGACCGCGCGCGAAGAGATCTACGCGGGCGATTACGTCGAATTGGAATAGTTTCAAAAATTTGCGCGGAAAATCCGCTCCATAAGAAAAGGCCCTGTTCCGCGAACCGGATCAGGGCCTTTTTGTTTTTCTTGGGCTTTGGGAAAAAACAGGAACGAGTCACACCGCTATGATCCCGAAGCAGTTTGGATCGGCGCTTCGGAATACAAATCAGCTGTAAAACCGTAGATGAGCGTCTCGGGATCTTCCCAGGTGTCCGGCCGAAGCCCGGCCTTACGGCAAGTCTCCTCCAGAAATGTTTGGCTGGACCAATTTCTTTCAGTCGCGACTTGCGGAAGTAAAAGCCCCCGGTCAGCGCCACGAACGACGATCAATCCGTGCCGGCCAATCACGATCGCTTCCGGGGCGATTCGCTCAATCGGGGAAAGAATGGAAATCTCAATTTCCAGATGATTCACCTCCAAGGAAGCGACTGGCGGAAAACGCGGGTCGTGCAACGCCGCATTGATGGCGGATCGCGCGACTGTATCCGCAAGCGGCCCCGAGCCTTCTATTTGACCTATGCACCCGCGCAATTTCCCCTGCAAGTGCAAGGTCACGAACGCGCCGCGGGAGATTTGCAGCGAAGGAGGGTAAGGGGGAAGCTCGGGCAGCAGGTGTTCAAGGACGGCACTGGAAATGGCTCGCCGGGCAATTTCCACGAGTGCCCGCCAATCCTCATTGGATAGTTGGGACATCCTGGGCGCTCTTGCGACGTTCGAGGATTCTGAGGGTGCGGCGCTGTTTTACGCTGCCATCCACACGCCCCCAGAATTTCTGAAAATATTGGACCGCGGAGACGACCGCGCTTCCCACCACCAGCCACAGCAACGTCACGCCGATCGGGCGGATGATCGGATGCTTTGCCGCAAGGATCACCGCGCAGACCGCAAGGACCTGCAAGACCATCTTGGTCTTTCCCAGCGCCGAAGCCGGAATGGTGAACCCCTCGGCCGACGCGATGTTGCGCAATCCGAGCACTACAATTTCGCGGCCGATGATGATCACTGTCATCCAGCCCTGCACAAGATGCATCTCGACCAGAGAAATAAAAGCCGCGGACATCAGCAGCTTGTCCGCGATCGGATCCAGGAGAATTCCGAGCGTCGTGACTTCGCTCCGCCGCCGCGCATAAAATCCGTCCGCCCAATCCGTTGCCGCCGCGGCCAGCAGAATGAGCACACCCCATTCCGTAAAATTAATGGGAACGCCAAAGAACACAACATTGGGTTCGCGGGTCAGAAGGATCACGACCAGCACTGGAATAAAGAAAATGCGTAATATGGTCAGGCTATTCGGCAGGTTCATGGCGCACCCGGGGGGCTCCCTGGTTCTCATTGCACGTACCCGCCCAGTCGTAAAGCAGCCCTCACTATAGACGTACCATTGCTGGCAGTCAACGATTGCTCAAGGGGATTGCTCAAGGGGATCAGCAATTGCCAAATTTGAGAATTTCTCGAATTGAAGATGACCTCCCGCAAGGATGCACGGTTTAGGCACATAGCATCCCAAAGCTGTGCAAAAGAGGCGGTTACGGTCTGGGGCGGTTCGCGAAACGACCCTGCTGCGACGTGCAGCAATTAGCCACGTAAGTCATTAACAATAGAAGACTTATGCGAATTCAGTTACTCCACGCATTCCGGGACAGCGATTGTGAAGCTTTTCTTTCAAATCCCCTATCTTCAATTTCCACAATGTTTTCCACAGGTTGCCGCCCCTCTCCATTCAACAAATAATGACGCACAATGCGATGATTTTGATATTTGGCGCGTCCTCTTATTATCTTAGCTGTTCAGCAAGCCGGAAATTCTATTTCGTAGCGAATCGAGGACAAAACAACTAATTCTCCGCAGTGGTGGAATGAATTCTTAGCCGGCGCGCCACGGATTCCGGAAGTTCCGCGTCCATGACCATGGCTTGGTCCCTCACTTCGGAATGCAGCACTCGTCCGAGGGAATGAACGAGTGCAATGGCCCGGCCGTCTTCCAGGGGAAGGGTAAAGTGCAAGTGGAGGACCGGATCAACCGGCATGGCGCCGTCAATGCGTGCAAGAAGGTCCTCGAGCCCGGCCCCGGTCAGCGCGGAGACGCGCACGGAAGAGTGATTGCCATTATGGGCCGCGACCTCTTCAGGCGCGAGGCGGTCAATCTTGTTGAAGACGTGCAGACGCGGCCGGTCGCCCACGCCCAACTCTTTCAGAATTTTTTCCACTTCGGCATCCTGCTCGGCATGCTGCGGATTGGAAATATCCGTCACCAGGAGAATCAATGCCGATTCCTGCACTTCCTCGAGAGTGGCGCGGAATGCGGCGATTAATCCCGGCGGCAAATCGCGGATGAATCCCACTGTATCGGAGAGCAGCACACGGCGGTTCGACGGAAGCCGGACGGCCCGCACCGTGGGATCAAGTGTCGCAAACATTTTGGAAGAAGTGAGTACACCGGCGCGGCTGAGCGCGTTGAAGAGAGTGGACTTTCCGGCGTTCGTGTAGCCTACCAGAGCGACCGTACCGAGCGGGACCGCTTGCCGCGTCTCGCGCCGCAGGGACCGCTGTTTCCGGACAGCTTCGATGGCCTTGGTAATTTTGCCAATGCGGTCGCGGATGCGCCGGCGATCGGTCTCCAGTTTCTGTTCGCCGGGACCTCGTGTGCCGATGCCGCCGGCCTGACGGGAAAGTTCCCTCGCGCTTCCCGCGAGGCGCGGCAGCATGTAGTTCAGCTGTGCGAGTTCGACCTGGAGCTGGCCCTCACGGCTGCGCGCATGGCGCGCGAAAATATCAAGAATGACCTGGGTGCGGTCAATCACGCGGCACTCGGTCCCGCGCTCGAGGTTGCGCAACTGCGTGGGCGAAAGATTGCGGTCGAAAATGATCAGAGGTGCTTTATGGAGTTGGGCCTCGATTTTCACCTCGTCAATTTTGCCGCGCCCAATGACCGTGGCCGGGTCAATTTTGTCGCGCATCTGGAAAATGCTGCCCACCACGTGAGCTCCGGCGCTGCGGGCGAGTTCCGCGAGTTCTTCCCGCGAAGCGCGTTCCGCTGCCCCCGCGTCAATGCCCGGCACACGAGCTGGCTTT
>VFSW01001457.1_pt1 | contig 36094 bp, 37 predicted proteins | sample 5358111 | NCBI WGS metagenome assembly VFSW01 (sample SAMN11554181, study PRJNA540505) | mine drainage metagenome | isolation source: sediment from site ElyBrook_90M | place: USA: Ely Copper Mine, Vershire, VT | collected 2017 | reverse complement strand
TGGTGCCCGGGGCCGGAATCGAACCGGCACGGCTGTTTAGGCCGAGGGATTTTAAGTCCCTTGTGTCTACCAATTTCACCACCCGGGCAGGCCCGTCATTTTACCGGGTTCGCCTGATTCCGGGGGTAAATCGATCGGCGGCGAAAGTGATGGCATGGTTGCGATGCCCTGGGCCGCACCAGGCACGATAGTCCGGGTTGCAGTTGTCGCAAGTATGGCACCGCCCAGTCGATTCTTCTCCAAAGTAGCGAAGCAGGGTGCGCCGCCGACACGCATCTGACCGGCAATAGCGGGCCAATGCCTCGAGCCTGTTCAAGTCAGCCACCTGCCTGTCTCGAGATCGGTGTGCTTGCTGGATGCGCAGGCGCAAGGCCATGAGGTCGGCGGGATGGAACAGCATCAAGGCTTCAGCCACCCCGCCGTCCCTGCCGGCCCGACCGGTTTCCTGATAATAGCCTTCAAGGTTGCGTGGACTGTCGAGATGGATGACAAAGCGTACGTCGGGCTTGTCCACGCCCATGCCAAAGGCCACCGTGGCGACCATGATGACGCCTTTCTCCTGGATGAACCGCTGCTGGTGGCGTTCCCTCAATGCCATTTCCAGTCCTGCATGGTAAGGCAGGCTGCTCCACCCCCGCGATTGCAACCATAGCGCCGCATGTTCCACCTGGCGCCGCGACTGGCAGTAAATGATGCCGCTATCGCGCGCATGCCTTTCCAAAAGAAATGTTTCAATTTGAGCCCCAGGGTTTGACTTGGGACAGATGCCGTAATGCAGGTTGGGGCGGTCGAAGCTGGCAACATACTGCTGGTCGGCGCGCAACTGCAGTTGCTCCAGGATTTCCTGGCGTGTTTCAGGATCTGCCGTGGCCGTGAGGGCCACACGGGGTACGCTGGGATAACGCTGGTGAAGCACGCTCAGCTTGCGGTACTCGGGTCGGAAATCATGCCCCCATTGCGCAATGCAATGCGCCTCATCGATGGCAAACAGGGACAGCTGCCCACGCGCCTGCAAGTGGTCGAGCAGGGCCAGAAAAGCTGGCTGGGCCAGCCGTTCTGGCGAGACGTACAGCAGCTTGAGACGACCTGTCAGCAAGTCTTCCTGAAGCTGCCGGTTTTCATGGCTGGCAAGGGTGGCGTTGAGTTGCGCGGCGGGCACGCCACGACGGCGCAGGGACGCCACCTGGTCCTGCATCAGGGCAATGAGCGGCGATACCACCAGGGTGATTCCGGGCAGCAGCAATGCAGGAATCTGGTAGCACAGTGATTTTCCTCCACCAGTCGGCATTAGCACGAGGGCGCTTTCGCCGCCCATGAGGTGTGCAATGATCGCTTCCTGGGCGCCGCGAAAGTCGGGATAGCCAAATACGCGTTGCAGCGTGTGAAGGGCTGTAGGCATCACGGTATTGTGATGGGCTCATGGCGGCAAGGTGCTTGCAGTAGCAGCACAATTTGTCAAAATTCAGTCGTGATCGCCGGTGTAGAATTCACGCCTCATTCCCTTAGTGCAGGAGACATGATGAACGGTCGGTGGATGGATGTTGCAAGCAGCGATGGGGGTTCATTCCAGGCGTACGTCAGTTTGCCCCCCACGGGAATGGGCCCTGGGATCGTATTGATCCAGGAAATTTTTGGCGTCAACGAGCATATTCGTGGCGTGGCGGATCAGTACGCCATGGATGGCTTTGTGGTGCTGGCACCCGATGTCTTCTGGCGCGAAGCGCCCCGGGTTGAACTGGGATATGACGACGCGGCCATGGCGCGCGGCCGCGCCTTGAAGGGCAATCTGAATTTCGACAGCGCAATTCAGGATCTGGTGGATAGCACGGCAGCATTGAGAAAGCTGCCCCAGGTGGTGGGAAAGGTGGCCAGTCTCGGGTATTGCATGGGCGGACTGCTCTCCTATCTGCTGGCGGCAAGCGGTCGCGTGGATGCGGGCATCTGCTATTACGGTGCCGGAATTGAAGCCAGGCTGGATCGGGAGGCGCGCATGACCTGTCCCATGCTGTTCCATTTTGCAGAGCAGGATCAGTTGATTCCGGTCAGCGCTGTCAAAACCGTATCGCGGACCTTTGCTTCACACGCAGATGCCTGGGTTCAGACTTACCCGGGTGTGGGGCATGGGTTTAACTGCTGGGCACGCGCTGCTTACAATCAGCCGGCTGCGGCGTTGGCCCGGGGCAGGACGCTGGAGTTTCTGTCGATCTATTTGTAATTGCGGCGGGTTTCAGCCGCCCAGGTAGGCAGCAACGATTCTGGGATCGTTGATGAGCTCCTGGGCGCTGCCCCCCAAAGTGACGCTGCCGGTTTCCATGACATAGGCGCGGTCAGCCAGCTTCAAGGCCTGACGCACGTTCTGTTCCACCAGCAGGATGGTCATGCCCTGTTGGTGGATTTCGCGCAGAATCGCAAAAATGTCCCGCACGATGAGTGGAGCCAGCCCCATGGAAGGCTCGTCCAGCATCAACAGTCGCGGTTGGGACAGCAACGCGCGACCGATGGCCAGCATCTGCTGTTCGCCACCTGACAGGTTGCCTGCCAGCTGGCTGGCGCGTTGCTTGAGGATGGGAAAGCGCTCATAGATGGGCTTGAGGTTGGCTTGTCCGGGTTGCGTGTAGGCGCCCAATTCCAGGTTTTCCCGCACGCTCAGGGTTTTGAGAATGGCCCGGCCTTCAGCCACCTGCACCAATCCCCCCGACACGCGTTGGTGCGGGCTCCAGCGCGTAATGTCCTGGCTTTCCCAGACCACGCGGCCTGATACCGGACGGATCAGCCCGGACAGCGCCAGCAGCGTGGTGCTTTTTCCTGCGCCGTTGGCGCCCACCAGCGCCACCATTTCGCCGGGGTGCACTTCCAGTGAAATGCCCTTCACGGCCTCCACATGGCCGTAGGACACGCGCAGATGTTCGAGTTGCAACAGGGGTTTGCTCACGATGCGCTGTCCTCCTGCCCCAAATAGGCTTCAATCACGGCCGGGTTGGACTGAATGGCTGAGGGAGGGCCTTCGGCTATGATGCGGCCAAAGTTGAGGACGGCTACGGTGTCGCACAATCCCATGACAAAACGCATGTCGTGTTCGATCATGAAGACGGTGAGGTGATCCTGGCGCAGGCTCTCGATCAGCGCCATCACTGCATTTTTTTCGGTGGCATTCATGCCGGCCACAGGTTCGTCGAGCAGCAGCAGGCGTGGTTGCGTGGCCAAAGCTCGCGCGATTTCAAGTTTGCGCTGATTGCCATAGGACAGGTTGCCGGCCAATTCCTGTGACAGGTCGCCCAGCCCCACCCGATGCAGCAGTTGATGGGCTTCTGCGCGTGCGTGGCGCTCCAGCCTGCGAAAGCGGGGCGTACGCAACACCGCATCCCAGATGGGATAGTCAAGGTGGGCATGCATGCCCACGATGACGTTGTCGATCAGCGACATTTCAGAAAACAGGCGGATGTTCTGGAAGGTGCGAGCGATGCCGCGGGTGGCGATGCGATACGGAGGCAGTCCGAGCAGGCTCTGCCCCTGAAAGTGCATCTCACCCGAGGAGGGCGGAAACAGCCCGGTAATGAGGTTGAAAACAGTGGTCTTGCCTGCGCCGTTTGGACCAATCAGGCCAAATACCTGACCACTGGGGACCGTCAGGCTGACTTGTTCGAGGGCCGTGACGCCGCCGAAATGTCGGGAAATGCGCTCAAGCGTCAGCATGTTTCGATCTTTTCTTCAGCCAGCGCGCCAAGCGACGGGGGTCCCAGATGCCGTGCGGCAGGAACAGGACCACGGCGATCAGGATCACCCCATTGGCGGCCATGCGAAATTCCTGCAGACCGCGCAGCAGTTCTGGCAGGAGCGTGATGATGGCTCCTCCCAGCAAGGGACCAAGCAGTCCCTGGATGCCGCCCAAAATGGCCATGGTGAGAATGTCCACCGCATTCTCGAAGCCAAAGTTGCCGGGGCTCAGGGTAAAGGTGTAATGCGCATTGAGTCCCCCTGCCAGCCCTGCAATGGCGGCCCCCAGGACAAAGGCCAGCAGCTTGATGCGATGGGTGGCTATCCCCATCAGCCGGGCGGCCGTCTCGTCTTCGCGAATGGCCTCGAAAGCGCGCCCAATCCGGGAGTGTCGTAGCGCTTGCAGGAGCAGCAACACCACCACCACGGACAGCAGGACATGCCACCATTCCGTGAGAAGCGGAATGCCGTTCAACCCCAGCGGGCCACCCGTGATGTCGAGGTTGAGTGCCACGACCCTCACCACCTCACCAAAACCCAGGGTTGCCATGGCAAGGTAGACGCCTGAGAGGCGCAATACAGGCACGCCGATGAGCAGGGCCACGCTCGAGGGTGCGAGAATGCCCAGCAAGAGGGCGCTGGGAAAGGACAGGCCGTACTGCAGGGTGCTGACGGCGCTGACGTAAGCGCCAATGCCCATGAAGGCTGCATTGGCGAGAGAGAGCAGGCCGCAGGAGAGCGTGAGGGAGATGGACAGCGCCATGAGCCCGTACACGCCGATGCTAAGGACCAGCGTACTATAGGTGGCCCACCAGGAAGACCAGTCCATCAGGCGCTCCGGGTGGCCGAGGCGCCGAAGAGTCCCTGCGGTCGCCAGAGCAACATCAGAAACAACAGGCCAAAGGACAGGGCATCGCGGTATTCGCTGGAGAGAAAGGTGACCGCAAACACTTCCGTGATGCCCAGAAACAGGCCGCCCAGCACCGCGCCACGCACGTCACCCAATCCACCCAGAATAATGGCGGCAATGCCCTTATGGAGCATGGGTTGGCCCATGAAAGGTGAAATGGCGTTGAACGACAGACCAATCAGGATGCCGGCAGTGCCGCCCAGGGCTGCAGCGATAAAGCTGGTCAGATGAAACAGGCGCTCTACCGGAATGCCGAGCAGGGCGGCAGAGCGTGGTGACTCGGCGATGGCCCGCAATGCTTGTCCCAGACGGGTTCGTTTCAGCACCCACATCATCAACACCATGAGCACCAGGGCGAGTGTGGTGATGCCCGCTTGCAACAAGGGAATGGTGATCGTACCCAGCTTCAGGGTCTCATCATTGAACCACTCCAGGGGAAAGCGCCGGGCCTCAGAGCCGAACACCCCTTGGGCCAGGCTAGTCATCAGGATGGCCGCGCCGATGGTGGCAATCATGGGCATGAGATGCGGTGCGCCTCGCTGGCGCAGGCGCTTCAGGATCAGGACGTCGATCAACAGCCCCACCAGGCCTGAAAAGACCATGGCGGCGGGCAGGGCTATCCACAGGGACAGGTCAAACCAGGTAGTCAGCAGCAAGGCCGCATAGGCTCCCAGCATGAAAATGCCGCCGTGCGACAGGTTGATGACGCCCAGGATGCCAAACACCAAAGTAAAGCCCAACGCAAACAAGGCATAGACGCTGCCAAGACTGATCGCGTTGACGATCTGTTGCGCCAGCATGCTACTTCAACAGGACGAACTTGCCGTTCTTGACGATGTAGACAAAAGGCGTCTGGTTGGCGTCATAGCCTCCGGGCTTGCCGGCATGCTCCGGTGCAGGGCGAAAGGCAAATTTTCCGGTGGCGCCATCGATCTGGATGTGCGGCAGGGCATCGCGCAGGGCCTGACGATCCTGCTCCAGCTGCCCCGTCAGTTTGATCTTCTTCAGGGCCTCGGCCACGATAAACAGGGCGTCGTAACCCTGGGCAGAAAACTGGTTGGGATCCGTGCCGTATTTCTTGCGGTAGGCTGCAATGAAGTGCTGGTTCTGTACCGAGGGGTTGCCGTCAAACCAGGGCGAACCCACGATGGTGCCTTCGGCCGCCGCCTTGGCAATTTCCACCAGCTTGGGTGAATTGAAGCCGTTGCCGCCGATAAACGACTGCTTGATGCCCAGCGCGCGGGACTGCAACAGGATATTGGAGCCTTCTTCCGAAAGACAGGGGCAGATGATGGCGTCGGGATCGGCCGCTTTCAGCTTGGTCAGCTGGGCCTTGAAGTCCACGTCGCCCTTGGCATAGGTTTCGGTGTCCACGACAGGGATGTGCAGTTCCTCCAGGGATTTTTTGAAGACGTCGTAACCGCTCTTGGTGAAAGCGTCGTCGTTGCCGTAGATGATGCCCACCTTGTGGATGTTGAGGTGTTTGATGGCGGTTCTGAGCGTGACCGGAACCACGTCAGCCTCCATGGGCGAGCTGCGAAAAATATAGGGCCCGATGTCCGTGATGCCCGAGGCCGTATTGCTGGTACCAAAGGCCACCACCTTGGCCGAGTTGGCAATGGGGCCGGCGGCAAACATGGAGTTGGACAGGGTGGGCCCGAAAATCATCAGTACCTTGTCCTGGAATATGAGTTTTTTGTAGACGTTGATGGCTTCTTCTTTCTTGCCACGCTCATCTTCTTCAATCAGAACAATCTTGTTGCCATTGACGCCGCCCTTGGCATTGATTTCATCCTGGGCCAGCAGGAAACCATTCTGGATAGGCACGCCGTACTGCGAGGCCGGGCCGGTCAGCGCCTCGGTCAGGCCGATCCGGATGTCGCCGGCATGGCTGACAGCCGGAATGAGCAAAGCAGAGAGCAGGGCAACGATGGGGGACAGGGTCTGAAGGCGCATGGAGGTTCCAGTTCGGCAAAAGAAGCATTTTACCCAGTCATTGCCCCGGATAAAACCCTTTTATGGGGGGTGTCAAGGGGCCAGACTTGATTTTCGCAAAAGTGGTATCATGTAAGGTTCAATTGGAGAGAAATGCCATTATGGTTGTTTATGATCTTGCCTGCCCTCGGGAACATCGGTTTGAAGGCTGGTTCGAATCCGCTTCGAGCTTTGAAAGCCAGCGTGAAGACGGCCATGTTTCTTGCCCCCTTTGTAACTCCAGGGAAATTACCCGACTGCCTTCCGCGCCCTATGTTCGCGGCAAGGCTGAAGCCGTTGCGGAAAACAATGAAATGCAGGAACCCATGATGATGGTCGCGGGCGATCTCGTCAACGCCCTGCGCCAGCAAGTGGTCCAGCATATCCTGGCCCATACCGAGGATGTGGGCGAAAGCTTTGCCGAAGTGGCGCGCGAAGTGCATTTTGGCGAGGCGCCGGTACGCAACATTCGCGGCGTGGCCACTCAGGAAGAGCTGCAGGAACTGCACGATGAGGGTGTGGATGTCATGGTCCTGGGGATGCCTGATACCCTCGGTTCACGCCACTGAGTCACCCCATGACTACGGTGGTCATGCTGATTGATCCCAAATCGATGCCCTCCACCGGAAAACTGACCTGATCCGTGCTGCGCTGCAGGCCCAGCATGTATAGCAGCGGCAGATAGTGTTCGGGTGTGGGTACCGCAAGGCGCCCGTCCGCATCCAGCGCATCGAGGGCCAGGAGCGCGTCATGGTTTCCTGCGCTAATGGCGAGCCGCGTCTTCTGATCGAATCGCACTGCCCAGTCGTAGGGGCTTGCCGATGCTTCCCACAACAGTTCCCCCAGGTGATGCACGATGTTGCCACTGCCCAAAACCAGCACACCCTCGTCGCGCAAGGGGGCCAGCCGGCGCGCAAGCTCATAGTGAAACCTGCCGGTGCCTCGTGAATCCAGGGACAGTTGAATCACCGGGATGTCGGCATCGGGGTATAAATGTTTCAATACGGACCAGGTGCCATGGTCCAGACCCCATGCCATGTCCTGACGAACCGGGGTGGGTGAGAGCAGGTCTGCAACGCGTTGCGCCAGCAGGGGGTTGCCTGGGGCAGGGTATTGCACCTGATAGAGGGCCTTGGGAAAACCGCCAAAATCGTGGATGGTGCGTGGTTGCGCCATGGCAGTTACTGCCGTTTCAGGCACGAACCAGTGCGCCGAGATCGCGAGGATGGCTTCAGGCCTGGGCAAGGACTGTCCCAAGGCCTCCCAGGCTTTGGCATAGCGGCTGGGCAGGATGGCGTTCATGGGGTTGCCGTGACCAACAAACACGGTAGGCATGGTTCTTGTCATGATCCGATTCTAGAGGGGTTGCATTTTCCATAATACTGTATAAAAATACAGTCATGGAGGATGTGATGAACCCATTGACCCCAAGACAGCAGCAAATTCTCGATTGGATACGCCAGCACATGGAACAGGAGGGCGTGCCGCCCACGCGCGTGGAATTGTGCGCAGCCATGGGTTTTCGCTCTCCCAATGCCGCTGAGGACCACTTGCGTGCCCTGGCCAGGAAAGGCGCCATCGAGCTGGTGGCGGGTTCCTCTCGCGGCATTCGCCTGCCGGACCATGGCGGGCTTCCGCTGGTGGGCCGGGTGGCTGCAGGAAGCCCGGTTCTTGCCACCGAACACATCGAGGCCCACTATAAGGTTGATCCCCAGATGTTCCGCCCTCAGGCAGATTACCTGTTGCGGGTGCGTGGCGCGAGCATGCGCGATGTTGGCATTCTGGACAACGATCTGCTTGCCGTGCATCAAACGACCGTAGCGCACAATGGCCAGATCGTGGTGGCGCGGCTGGGCGACGAGGTCACGGTCAAGCGCTTCCGGCAGCACGGCCACCAGGTCGAACTTCTGCCCGAAAACCCCGATTTTGAACCCATCCTTGTGGATTTGCGGCATGAGCCGCTGGTCATCGAAGGCTTGGGCGTAGGCATCATCCGATCCGACTGGAGCCACTAAACCATGTCCCTCGTCATCTCACCCCTGCATCTGCTCGTATGCCAGTTACGCCAACTTGTGGCCAGAATCAACTTAAAAAAGACAGCTCAATCTCTTGATTCAAATAATATACATTCGCTTCAAACGGCATTGCACATGTGGCCGGTCGGGGTGACCGAGGTGGCTGCTTGCGGCGAGCAGGAACTCAATGGCCTGTGGCCGTTCCTGGCCAGCATGACCCGCAGGCGCAAGTGGGTTGTGCTGGTGGCCCCCCCTTATGCGCTGCCCATGGCGCGTTTTCATCGCGCCGGGGTTGATCCGTCCCGGTTCATGGTGGTCCGTGCGACATCTGTCGAAGGAAAGCGATGGGCGGTCCAGCAGGCGCTTCGCAGTCGCGACTGTGGTGCCGTGCTGTTTTGGTCCATGCCCCTGGAAGCCTCACAGCGGCTTCGCCTGGAAGCAGCCGCGCTCGAGGGAGAGGCTTCATGCATTGGTTTCATTGAATCATTTAACCAATTGATTCCTGTGCATAAAGCAGCATAGACCCATGCTGTTGCAGCAAGCGTGCTGCAGCATGAAAAAGCCCCTCTTTGCGAGGGGCTTTTTCATGGGCGATCGATCGCCCTTATGACAGAGCCTTACGACTCGCTGCGCTGTTGGGTTTCCACCTGAACCAGCGGACCAGCCTCTGCCTTGGCAGCCGGGCGAGCCCGGGGGGTGCGCCGGCGAGGGGGGCGAGCCTCCTGTTCGGAAGGGGGCGCAACTTCTGCGGCCTTGCGGGTTTGCACCAGAACCAATCCGCTCTCCGCTGGGACTTCCAGAGTGGCCGTTGAAAGGGAAGTGGCAGGTGCCGTGATGGGTTGCTGTGCCACCGGCATCGAAACGGGTGCAGGTGTGGGCACATCGGGAATGGAAACGGCTACAGCTACAGGCGCAGTGGGCGTCTCGACAGGGGCAAACACCGGTGCAGGGGCTGCTACCGCGGCACCCAGGTCGAACTCCGCCTGGGGCTGAAGCGGTTCATGGTGCTCCACCGGAGTTTGGACCGATGGGGTCTCGTCATAAGTCTCATTGCGGTTACGGCGACGCTGTCGAGGGTTGCGCAGGGCACCCTGTTCTTCCGCGATGACGCTGTCTATCACCGTTTCGGCCGGATTTTCATCACCCCGCTCAAAAGAGGGCGCAATGGCGCCGTTGAAGCCGCGTGCACCGCGGTCGCGACGACCACCACGCCGGCCACGGCGGCTTCTGCCACCCCCCCCTTCGCGTGGGGCCGGTTGGCCTTCGTTGCCCGTCGTGAGCGACGCTGCAACGGGTGCGGGCACAGCCTGGGTGGGTGCTGCTGCCTGGACCTCATTGCGCTTGGGGTCGCGTTGCTGCTGGCGGGGTTTTTGCTGTCCTCGGCCCTCGCCACGCTGGGGCCGGTCACCGTTTTCCGGGGCTCCTTCACGCGTTTCATTGCGGCTACCGCGTTCCTGGCGATCTCGTCCCCCGCGTGAGCGACGGCGATCATTGCCCTGTTCGTTGCGTTCACGGCGTGCCGGCGCTGCTGGGGCCGTTTCGGCTCTGGCGGGCGCAGGTTCCTCGCCAGGCGAGCCCTTGAACCAGCCCAGAATGGTGCCAAAGAGCGATTTACGCGAGCCTTCCTGGTAGCTGCGCGCAGCAGGGGCTGGTGCGGGGGTGGGTTCGGCACTCATGGGCGCAGGCTGAAGCGGGGTAATGCCCCGTACGGCAGCCACCGGTTTGGCCGGGGTCTGTCGCTCGTCGCGCGGCTTGAGGTCGTTTGCCTCCTCAGGAACTTCCACCAGCTGGTAGCTGGTTTCCGTCAGTTCCATCTGGTTGGCTTCGTCGTGACGGATGCGCAGCACCGAGTAATTCGGGGTTTCCAGGTGGATGTTGGGAATCAGCATCACATGGACCTTGAGGCGTGCCTCGATGGCGTAGATGTCGGCGCGCTTCTCGTTGAGCAGGAAGGTGGCCACGTCCACAGGAACCTGGGCCCGGACGATGGCCGTGTTTTCCTTCATGGCCTCTTCCTGCAGGATGCGCAGGATATGCAGTGCCGAGGACTCGGTATCGCGGATGAAACCGGTGCCGTGGCAGCGCGGGCAGGCCGTATGGCTGGTTTCTCCCAACGAAGGCTGAAGGCGTTGGCGTGAAAGCTCAAGCAGGCCAAAGCGGGATATTTTTCCGGTTTGCACGCGCGCACGGTCATAGTGCAGGGCGTCGCGCAAGCGGTTTTCCACGTCTCGCTGGTTGCGCGTGCTCTCCATGTCGATGAAGTCGATGACGATCAAGCCGCCCAGGTCGCGCAGACGCAGTTGCCGGGCAATTTCATCCGCGGCCTCGAGGTTGGTGTTGAGCGCGGTCTGTTCGATGTCCGCTCCACGCGTGGCACGGGCCGAGTTGACATCCACCGAGACCAGGGCCTCGGTATGGTCGATGACGATGGCGCCGCCCGATGGCAGCGTGACTTCACGCCGGTAGGCGGTTTCAATCTGATGTTCGATCTGGAAGCGCGAGAACAGCGGCACATCGTCGTGGTAGAGTTTGACCTTGTGGACGTTGGCCGGCATGACATGGCTCATGAACTGCCGTGCCTGTTCATAGATGGATTCGGTGTCAAACAGGATCTCGCCAATGTCCGGCTGGAACAGATCGCGAATGGCGCGAATCACGAGGCTGCCTTCCTGATAGATCAGGAAGGGGCCGTTCTGCCCATGGGAAGCGGCCTCTATGGCATTCCATAATTGCAGCAGGTAGTTGAGATCCCATTGCAACTCTTCCACCGAGCGGCCAATTCCGGCAGTTCGGGCAATCAGGGACATGCCGGCCGGCACCTCGAGTTGCGCCAGAACGTCGCGCAATTCCGCGCGTTCGTCGCCTTCTACGCGGCGCGAGACACCACCGCCACGCGGGTTGTTGGGCATCAATACGAGGTAACGGCCCGCCAGGCTGATGAAAGAGGTCAGTGCGGCCCCTTTGTTGCCCCGTTCGTCCTTGTCCACCTGGACGATGAGTTCCTGGCCTTCCTTGAGCTGGCTGGCGATGCGGCTGCGCGAAAATTCGCCGTCTTCGTTTTGCAGGTAGGCGCGAGAGATTTCCTTGAAAGGCAGAAATCCGTGGCGATCGGTGCCGTAATCCACGAAAACTGCTTCGAGCGAAGGTTCCACTCGCGTGATGACGGCCTTGTAGATATTGCTCTTGCGTTGTTCCTTGCCGGAATATTCGATGTCGAGGTCAATCAGTTTTTGACCGTCGACGATGGCAACCCGGAGCTCCTCGGAGTGGGTTGCGTTAAACAGCATGCGCTTCATAATGGACCCCCGCGCGCTTGGGCTTCGGGAGGACAAAACCGAGCCACGCTCGCGCCTTGGGCGCGGGTGGGCATAAACTATAGGGCCTTCACGTGACTAAAATGTCAGACTCTCTATCAATGGTTCGATCGGTGTTGTCGTCATCACCCTGCTTCAGGCAGAGCGGAAAAATCAGATGATGCTTTCAGCGCGCAACTAACTTACCATCGCTACTTTTTGGTGAGCGAAATTAACCGATTGTGACTGTTCGTCGAACGCCCGGAGGTTTGCCGGGAAGGTTCCCGGGATGTCACCGTTGATCCGGGGTTATCGAGTCTGCTCGGAACGGGTTGAGTTAACCCGGATCTTCAGGCCGCTTGATGAGGCGACCTCTAATAGACTCAATAACTTACGATTATAAATAAAATGTCCTCTTTGCGCAAAACTTCCGTTCTTTGGGAAGAAATCGATGAAGATGCCGATCACCAGCGCATCGACAATTTTCTGCTCAATCGCCTCAAAGGGGTACCCAAAAGCCATATTTACCGCATTCTTCGCAGCGGTGAAGTGCGCGTCAACAGTGGCCGGGTGGACGCCACCTACCGCTTGAAGATCGGCGACCGGGTGCGCATACCGCCCGTGGAAATGGCTCCGGCCAAGGCCGGCCCCCTCAATGCCCCAAAATGGGGCGCGGCGCCCCTGTCACAGGCAATCCTGTATGAAGACGAGGGGCTGCTGGCGCTCAACAAGCCTGCCGGCGTGGCAGTGCACGGGGGTAGCGGCATCAGTCTGGGCGTGATTGAGCAACTGCGCGCAGAGCGGCCCAAGGCGCGTTTTCTGGAGCTGGCTCATCGGCTGGATCGCGATACTTCTGGCATCCTGCTCATCGCCAAAAAGCGCAGCATGCTGGTGGCGCTGCATGACATGATGCGCACCGGGGCCATGGACAAGCGCTATTTTGCACTGGCGCGGGGCCAGTTCAAGGAAGAAAAGAAAGTGGTCAGGGAGAGCCTGCACAAGTTTCTGACCGAATCCGGCGAGCGGCGGGTGATGGTACGGGATGACGGCAAGGCTTCGCAAACCGTTTTTCGCCGCAAACAGCGTTTTGAGGAAGCGACACTGCTGGAAGCCCAACTCATGACCGGGCGCACCCACCAGATTCGCGTGCATCTCGCCCATCTGGGCTGCCCCATCGCCGGCGATGACAAGTACGGCGACTTTGCCTGGAACAAGGCGCTGGCGCGCCAGGGCCTCAAGCGGATGTTCCTGCATGCGGCTTCCCTGCGTTTCATCCATCCCGTGCAGGAGGCACCGCTCAAGCTGGAAGCGGCACTGCCCCAAGAGCTCAAGCAGTTTCTCGAACGCCTGACGCCATTGACGCATGCGCTATGACCTGATCGTTTTTGATTGGGATGGTACCCTTCTGGATTCCGCCTCCCTGATTGCCGAAACGCTGCGCATGGCGTGCACGCGCATGGGCATCGCAACGCCCCCCGAAGCACACGCGCGCCATGTCATCGGCATGGGAATGATGGCAGCGCTGCAATATGTGGCCCCCGAGCTGCCGCCCGAGCGGTTGCCGGAGCTGTTTGAACATTACCGTGCGCACTACCTTCCAAGGGAACACCAGTTGCGGCCCTTTGCAGGGGTGGCCGAACTGTTACAGCAACTTGATGCCGACGGCCATCTGTTGGCGGTGGCCACTGGCAAGCCGCGCGTGGGGCTGGAGCGCGGTTTTACCGCAACCGGATTCAAACCGCATTTCGTGGCCTCGCGGTGCGCTGATGAAAGCCGCCCCAAACCCGATCCCGACATGCTGCTGCATTTAATGGCGGTGACGGGCACGACGCCGCAACGCACGCTGATGATCGGCGATACTTCCCACGATCTCATGATGGCGCACCATGCAGGGGTCGATGCGGTGGCGGTGAGCTATGGTGCGCATCCCCGGGCTTATCTTGAGCAGCATCCTGCGCTGGTGGTGCTGGACAGCGTGCCGGATCTGGCACGCTGGCTGGGTGCACAGGGCTGATCAGTTGGTCTTGGCTGCCACGGGGTTGACGGTGGCGCCATCCCGTACGGAATCCGAAGGATTGGTGACGACCTTCTCGTTCTCATTCAACCCCGTAATGATCTCGATGGTCGTGCCAAAATCGCGTCCGGTAGTGACCGGCTTTAACTGGATGTGATTGTTCTGGTCGATGACGGCCACCCTGGTGCCGTCTGCACGCACGATCAGCGTATTGGCTGGCAGGATGATGACTGGATTATCGAGCTTCAAGGCAAAATGCGCCTCGGCGTAACTGCCCGAGGCCAGTTCGTGCCTGTCGTTGGGAATGTGCACTTCCGTGAGCAGCGTCTTGGAACTGGGGTCCAGCGCCCCCGCGCTACGCGCCACGGTGGCTGTGAAGGTCTTTCCCGGAAACTCGCTCAGTTTGAGTGAGACAGGCATGTCGTCGTGGATGAAACGTGCCTGGCTTTGCGGTACGTTGACGAACAGGCGCAGCGGGTTGGTGGCCGACAGGCGGTAGAGCCAGCCGTTGGGGTCAGGGCTGTTGGCGGTGACGAGTTGGCCTTTTTCCACGTTGCGATAGGTGATGCGTCCGGCAAAGGGCGCGGTAACCCGCTCGAAGGCCTGGCTTTCCCGATAACGGCGCACATCGGCTTCGTTGGCATGAACGTCTGCGGCGCGGGCCTGCATCTGGGCTTCCTGCTCATCCACGATCTGCTGCGACAGGAATTTTTTGGCCAGCAACTCTTTTGATCGGTTGAGCGTGGTGATGGCAATTTGCAGGTTGGCGCGCGCGGAAGCCAGCGCGGCTTCCGCATGGGCCAGATTCTGGTCCACCTCGGGACTGTCAATGGTCAGTAACAGTTGGCCTTCATGGACTTCCGCACCAATGTCCACGTTCCATTTGCTGACATAGCCGCTGGCGCGGGCGTAGATCTGGGTTTCCCGTGCGGGTTGCAAAGTGCCCGGCAACACCAGTTCTGATTCGGGTTTGCCGCGGGTGGCCGTGACAAAGGCCACGGTGGGCGCGGGCGTGACCGTTGGGCGCGGGGCGTTGTTGGTAAGACCGTAGCGGTTGATCAGACCCACCACGACCAGCACCAGGAGCAGGCCGATGACGATGGCCAGGGGCTTGAAAGCGTGGCTCAGACGATGCCGCGGCGTCGCAGCGGATTGTGGAGGATTCTGGTTTTCAGAAGGGTTCATAGGCAGACCATGAGTTTTCAGATGGGGTCAGCATGGGCGCTGACGGCGTCAAATCGGTAGCCTTTGCGAATCATGACTTCCTTGACCCAGGCAAAAACCACCGGCACAAACACCAGTGTGGACAGGGTGGCCACCAGCAACCCGCCGATGACGGCGCGGCCCAGAGGTGCATTCTGCTCGCCTCCCTCGCCCAGGCCAAGGGCCATGGGGACCATGCCGATGAGCATGGCAGCAGCCGTCATCAGCACCGGCCGCAAGCGCGTGAAGCCGGCTTCGAGCGCCGCCTTGACGGGGTCGGAACCGGCATACATGCAGTCGTTGGCAAAGGTCACCACCAGAATGCTGTTGGCGGTGGCCACGCCAAGACTCATGATGGTGCCCATGAGCGAGGGGACGCTAAAGGGTGTGGCCGTGACGAACAGCATCCAGACAATGCCGCACAGGGCACCCGGCAGGGCCGTGATGATGATGAAGGGGTCGGTCCAGGACTGAAAGTTGACCACCATGAGGAAGTAGATCAGTGCGGCGGCAAAGACGATGCCCAGGCCCAGGCGAATGAAGGCCTGGTTCATGCTCTCCACCTGGCCGCGCATGACCAGACGCGTGCCGGGCGGCAGTTTGGGCGTGATGTCGTTGACCACTTTCTGGATGTCTGAAGCCAGTGCGCCAAGATCCCGATCCTGCACGTTGGCATAGATATCGAAGACCGGCTGCACGTCGTAATGGCTGATGACGGCGGGGGTCTCGCGCCGCTCCAGGGTGGCGAGATTGCTCAGCGGTTCAGTAGCAGCGCCGCCCTTGCCCGGCAGCGGCAGGTTCATGATCTGGTCGATGGAGGCGACTTGTGACTGCGGTGTCTGGATGGCAATGGGATAGCCCACACCGGTTTTGGGATCAGGCCACAGGTTGTAGGAAATCACCGAACTGGAACTGAGCCCGATCAGCACGTTGTTGGCCACGTCGTGTTGCGTCATGCCCAGATCTGCGGCGCGGTTTCGGTTGACGTTGACCTGCAATTGCGGGGCGTTGCTGATCTGGTGCCGGTGCACGTCGGCGGCGCCCGGGATGGCGGCAATGCGCGTCTCGAGCTCCTGGGCAATGGCGGGAATTTTGGGGTCAAAGCCGGCAATCTGCACGTCGATGGGGGCGGGCAGCCCAAAATTGAGGATCTGGCTGACGATGTCTGCCGGCTGGAAGAAGAAGCTGACGCCGGGAAACTGCCGGGGCAATTCGTTGCGCAGCAGACGCACGTAATCGGGCGTGCGTACCCGATGCTCGGGCTTGAGGGAAATCAGGATTTCGCCATCTGCAGAACTGATGGTGGGCGTGTCGGTGAAAGCCAGGTTGACCGACTGGGGCAGGCCGATGTTGTCCAGAATCAGATCGCGGTCACGGTCAGGGATCAACTGGCGCAGGACGTCCTCCACACGGCCGTATAGGGCCTCGGTTTCTTCCAGCCGGGTCCCCGCAGGCGCGGTCACGTGAATACGGATCTGGCCCGCGTCCACAGTGGGGAAAAAGTCGCGTCCCACAAACGGGACGAGGGCAAGGGATGCCAGCACCACGAAGCCTGAGGTCAGCATCACGTTGCGCCGGTGATTGAGGCAGGCCGTCAGGGCGCCCATGTATACCGTACGCAGGCGCTCGAAGGCCGCCTCAAAACGCTGATGGAACCCTGGGCTCACGTGCTCGTGGCCGGCGTCGAGCTCTTTGGGCAGGAGGTATTTCACCATGACCGGCACCAGCGTGCGGGATAGCACCCAGGAGGCCATCATGGCGTACACCACGGCGAGCGCCAGCGGCGTGAACAGGTATTTGGCCGGCCCGTTGAGGAACAGCACTGAAACGAACACGATGCAGATGGATAGCGTGGAGACCAGGGTGGGGACAAAAATCTGGCGCGCACCCATCAGGATGGTCTCTTCCAGGGGCTTGCCCAGCTTGGCATTGCGGTGGACGTTCTCAATTTCCACGGTGGCGTCGTCCACCAGGATGCCCACCGCGAGGGCCAAGCCGCCCAGCGTCATGATGTTGAGCGTCTCGCCCGTGGCATAGAGGATGATGAGGGAGGTCAGGATCGAGAGCGGAATGGAGATCACCACGATGAAGGTGCTGCGCAGGCTACCCAGAAACAGCAGGATCATGCCCGCCGTCAGCAGTGCCGCGATGAGCCCTTCACCGACCACGCCCTTGATGGCTGCCTTTACGAACAGGGACTGGTCGAACAGTTCAGCAATCTGGATATCGGGATACTGGGCGCGCACCCCGGGCAGGATGTCCTTGATGCTCGCCACCACGTCCAGGGTGGACGCCTGGCCGGTCTTGAGCACGGTCAACAGCGCGCCACGGTGCCCTTCGCTGCGCACCACGTTGGTTTGCACGCCAAAACCGTCGCGGACGTGCGCAACATCGCGGATGTAGATCCAGGTTCCGCCCACTTTCTTGATGGGAACGTCGTTGAGCGCCTCGATGTTGGAAGGGTTCATGTTCATGCCGACGATGTAGTCGGTAGCCCCAACCTTGGCGTCTCCCGTGGGCAGGCTCAGGTTCTGGTTGAGCAGGGCGTTGTTGACGTCATCGGCGCTGACCCCCTTGGCCATCATCGCGGCGGGGTCGAGGTCCACCTGGATTTGTCGCGGCTTGCCGCCATAGGGCAGGGCCAGCCGCGCACCCTTGACCGGGGCAATCGCAGTACGGATGCGGTAGATGCCGAAATCGTACAGTTGGGATTCCGAAAGCTTGGTGCTGGACAGCGACATTTGCAGGATGGGCACGCTCGAAGCTTCGTAGCGAAGGATCAGCGGTGGCACGGTGCCGGCAGGCATGCGCCGGATGATGGTCTGTGAGATGGAAACCACCTGGGCCACCGCTTCGGCAATCTTGACGTTGGGCTGGAAGAACACCTTGATGACCGCTGCGCCGTTGACCGTCTGCGACTCCATGGCGCGCACGTCATTGACCCCGGAGGACAGCGCATATTCACTGAAGGTGGTGATGTACTTCTCCATCTGGGAAGGCGGCAGGCCGCTGTAGTTCCAGATGACACTGACTACGGGGATGTCGATGTTGGGGAAAATGTCGGTGGGCGTGTTACGAATTGAAACGATGCCCAGCAACAAAATCAGAATCGCGGCAACAACAAAGGTATAAGGGCGTCGTAGCGCCAGTCTTACAATCCACATGGGCGTTCAGGGAGGGTCTGCAGGGACGAAGGTTGAATCATTCTAGCATGCTGCCAGGAACAAGAATACGGCAGGCGTGCGCTCTGGCAGCATTTGTGGGGCCTTGCGCCACTGCGCAATGGTCGCGGTACGAATCCTCTGCTGGGGTCCCGTGAGATCGCAGGCCACGCACAACAAGACATCAGGAGACAGGGTGTCCAACAGGGCCCCCAACAGCGCGGCATTGCGATAGGGTGTTTCAATGAGGATTTCTGTTTCCCGCGCGCTGCGCGAGCGTTTTTCCAGTTGTTCGATGCGTGCGCGTCGGGCTGGGGCATCCACGGGCAGGTACCCCTGAAACGCAAAACGCTGGCCCTCCAGCCCCGATGCCATCAAGGCGAGCAGAATCGAAGAGGGTCCCACCATGGGAACGACGGTATATCCCTGTTGATGGGCGAGGCGCACCAGCTGGGCGCCAGGGTCGGCGACGGCAGGGCAGCCTGCCTCGGACATCAGGCCCACGTCGAAGCCCGCGGCCAGAGGCTGGAGCAGGGTGGCCACATCGGCAGGCAGGGTATGTTCGTTGAGGGTGGCCATGTGCAGCTGGGCGAGGGGCATGGGGTGACCCAGCAGCTTGAGGATGCGTCGTGCCGTTTTGGCTTCTTCCACCACGAAATGGCTGAGCACGCTCACCTGTGCCACGACGGCCTGAGGAAGATGGCTTATTCCAGCGCCCTCGGAGAGTGGTACCGGAATCAGGTAGAGACATCCGCGTTGCGGGGGTTCAGCAGTTCTGGTCATGGAAGCCTTGCGATCCGCGCATAAAATCGTCATTGTAGCGGCATGGCAATCGGTTACGGTTTAGATGCCCTGGCAGTGGGCGTGGGGGGCGCAGTGGGCGCCTGGTTGCGTTGGGGCTTCTCCACGGCTTTCAATGCCGTGCTGCCGCGCCTGCCGCTGGGTACCCTTGCAGCCAACTTGCTGGGCGGGTTTTTGATGGGGGTGCTCAGTGAAGGCCTGGTGCTGCACTGGGTGCCCGAGTCGCTACGCCTGTTGCTGTTGACAGGCTTTCTGGGCGGGCTCACCACGTTCTCCACTTTTTCTGCCGAGGTAGTGAACAGTTTCCGCCATGGCAGGCGCTTTGCAGCCCTCATCGAGGTATTGGTGCATACGGCAGGTTCCCTGGGGCTGACCTGGGCTGGCATTGCCCTGATGCGCGCGCTTCTGGCCTGAAGCGGCGGGGTTGCGTGGGCTTGCGTGGTCTAGGGCAGGACGACGCCTTCGTTGAGCAGCATGCTCGTCAGGGAAATCAGGGGTAACCCGATCAGTGCCGTAGGGTCGTCGCTTTTGACCCATTCCACCAGGGTGATGCCCAGCGTTTCGATGCGGCCGCTGCCAGCGCAATCGTAGGGTTGGTCCGCTGCCAGATAGCGTTCGATCTGCTCCGGGTGCAGGTTTCGGTATTGCACGGTGACCACCACCCGGTCCAGTTGCATGCGCCCGGTCTGGGCATTCAGCAGGCACAGGGCGGTATGAAACGTCATCTCCTGTCCGCTGGCCCGCTGCAGCTGACGTACGGCATTGGCGTGGTTTCCGGGTTTGCCTACCAGCTCGCCATGCAACAGGGCAATCTGGTCGCTGCCAATGATCAGGGCGTGCGGATGGGATGGGGCGATCTTGCGGGCCTTCTCCTGGGCCAGGCGCTCGCAGGTGACCATCGGGGCCTCACCCGCCAGGGGCGATTCGTCAAGATGAGGGGAGACCGTCTCGAAGGGCAGGCCCAGCCGGGAGAGCAATTCCCGGCGGTAGGCTGAGCTGGAGGCCAAAACCAGGGGGGGCATGGGGCAATCTCGCGTTTTTGGACACTGCACACTATAGCAAGCCCTCAACAAAACCTCTTTAAGTCTTTGACAATATGGGAAAGAGGCACTAAAATGCCGGCCTTATGTTTGAAGCTCCCAATCTTGATCCCATGCGTTTTGCAGCGCTGGGTGAAGTCGTAGAAGGTCACGGTTTTCCGGGTGATCTTGAGCGCCTCAAAGGGGTGCTCCATTCAGGTGAGGGCAAATTTCATTATCGCTTCGAGGGTGGAAAGGCGCCCGAGGGCTTGCCCATGGTCACGGTTCATCTGGACGGCCAGGTCATGTTGACCTGCCAACGCTGTCTCGAGGGGTTTCCCTTCGATCTTGAGATCGATGAACGGATCGTGATGGTCAAGGATGAAGCGGCATTGCCGGAGCTGGAAGACGAAGTGGCCGGCGTTGACGTGATTGTGCAGCCCGAGCGGCTGGATGTGGCGGCCCTGGTGGAAGATGAAATCCTGCTTGCACTGCCACTTGCACCAGCCCATGCACAGGGAGTTTGCGGCGCAGGAACGGAAGCCAGCCAGCAAAAACGGGAAAACCCGTTTGCGGCGTTGGCTAAATTGAAAAAGACATCCGGTCTATAATCGATTAACCGGGTCTTCATGATCCGATTTGAAGGAGTAGCAGCATGGCAGTTCAGCAAAACAAAAAGTCACCATCCAAGCGCGGGATGCACCGTTCCCATGATTTTCTGGGCACGCCTCCCCTGGCTACCGAACCCACCACAGGTGAAGTGCATCTGCGCCACCATATCAGCCCCAACGGTTTTTATCGCGGCAAGAAAGTGGTCCGGACCAAAGGCGACCAGTAATCCTCTTTTCACTGCCGTCGGTCCCGACGCGTGAGCGTGAACATCACTGTTGCTGTCGACGCCATGGGCGGGGACCACGGACCTGAAGTGACCGTGCCGGCAGCGCTCGAGCTGCTGGAGCGCGACCCGGGGGTTTCCATCATTCTGGTGGGGCTGCCTGACCGTATCGAGGCGGTGTTGCGCCGCCAAAAGGCTGTTCCCTCTTCCCGACTGCAGGTTCATGCTGCTACTGAAGTGGTGGCCATGGACGAGCCTCCTGCGCAAGCCCTCAAAAGGAAGAAGGATTCTTCCATGCGCGTGGCCATCGAACTGGTCCGGGATGGGCACGCAGCCTGTTGCGTCAGCGCCGGCAACACCGGCGCACTGATGGCGACGGCACGCTTCGTTCTCAAGATGATGCCTGGCATCGAGCGCCCGGCCATCGCCACCACCCTGCCTGCCATCAATGGCCATGTCTATGTGCTGGATCTTGGCGCCAACGTGGATTGCGATGCCGAGCACCTCTACCAGTTCGGCCTGATGGGTGCCATCCTGGCTGCTGCCGTGGATGGCAAGGAACGCCCCAGCGTGGGCCTGCTCAATATCGGTCATGAAGCCATCAAGGGCAGTGAGGTTATCAAGCAGGCTGCTGAATTGCTCAGGGCGTCCCCCATCAATTTTCATGGCAACGTGGAAGGCGACGATATCTACCGGGGTACGGTGGATGTCGTGGTCTGTGACGGCTTTGTGGGCAACGTCGTGCTGAAAACCTCCGAAGGACTGGCCTGGATGCTGGGTCAGATGATCCGGCGCGAGTTTCAACGAAATTTCCTCACCCGCCTGGCCGCCCTGGTGGCCATGCCCGTACTCAACCGTTTTCGCCGCCAGGTTGACCATCGACAATATAATGGCGCAAGTCTGCTGGGCCTCAAGGGTGTAGTCGTCAAAAGTCATGGTGGCGCTGACGCCTACGCGTTTCGACATGCCCTGCAATATGCAGCTTCTGAAGTCCGCAACAACGTGCTCGGCCGGATCGAGGTTGCTGTCGCGCAACTGGAACCTTCACTCTGATGATCTATTCAAAAATTGCAGGTACGGGCAGCTATACCCCCGAACGCATTCTGACCAACCAGGATCTGGAAAAGATCGTTGAAACCAACGATGCCTGGATCCAGTCACGCACCGGCATTCGCCAGCGGCACGTGCGCGCTGAAAACCAGGCCACCAGTGACCTGGCCCTGATCGCCTCGCAGCGCGCACTGGAAGCGGCGGGTGTCAACCCGGACGAGGTGGACCTCATCATCGTGGCCACCACCACACCCGACATGGTGTTTCCCAGCACGGCCTGTTTGCTTCAGGCCAAACTGGGCGTCACGGGCGGGGCCGCCTTCGATGTCCAGGCCGTGTGCACGGGTTTTGTGTACGCGCTGTCCATTGCCGACAAATTCATTCGCAGCGGCAGCGCCCAATGTGCCCTGGTCGTGGGTGCCGAAACCTTTACCAATCTGCTGGACTGGAGTGACCGCAACACCTGCGTGCTGTTTGGCGATGGTGCCGGTGCCGTGGTGCTGCGGCCTGCCGCTGCCCCCGGCATCTATTCCACCCATTTACATTCCGATGGACGGTATGCTGACATGCTTTGCGTACCCGGCACGGTCAGTGGTGGCAAGGCTACCGGTTCGCCCACGGTCAGGATGGATGGTGGCGCGGTGTTCAAGTTTGCCGTCAAGGTGCTCGACCAGGTCTGTCGCGAAGCCCTTGAGGCCAACCATCTTCAGGTAGCCGACGTGGACTGGCTGATTCCCCACCAGGCCAATGTACGCATCATCGAATCCACTGCCCATAAGGTGGGCATTGATAACGCCAGGGTCATTGTGACAGTGGGTGAACATGGCAATACCTCGGCTGCTTCCATTCCGCTGGCACTGGATCGAGCCGTTCGTGATGGGCGCATCACGGCCGGTCAACGCATCCTGCTGGCAGGCGTGGGTGGCGGCTTTACCTGGGGTTCGGCCCTGATAAGGATGTGAGGAGTATTCACCGATGAGTTTCGCATTTGTTTTTCCTGGGCAGGGATCGCAATCTGTGGGCATGATGCAGGCCTATGGCGACCTGCCCGGTATCAGGTCCACCTTTGACGAGGCTTCGGCCATTCTGGGGCAGGATCTTTGGGCACTGGTGACGCAAGGCACGGAAGAAACGCTGGCGCTGACCATCCATACGCAACCGGTCATGCTGGCGGCCGGCGTGGCCGTGTACCGGGCCTGGCTTGCATCAGGGGGCAAGCCTCCGCAATGCGTTGCTGGCCACAGCCTGGGTGAATACACGGCCCTGGTGGCAGCCGGTAGCCTGTCCTTCGCCGATGCGGTCAGGTTGACGCGGTTTCGCGCAGAAGCCATGCAGCAGGCCGTGCCGCATGGTGTGGGCGGTATGGCGGCGATTCTGGGACTGGATGATGAGGCGGTGCGCGCGGCCTGCCGTGAAGCGGCCGGAAACGAGGTGCTGGAGCCTGCCAATTTCAATTCGCCAGGACAGGTGGTGATTGCGGGCCACCGCACCGCCATTGAGCGCGGCGTGGAAGCAGCCAAGGCGCATGGCGCCAAGCGCGCCATACCGCTGGCGATGAGCGTGCCCTCCCATTGCTCGCTGATGAAGCCGGCGGCGGAGCGTTTGCAGGATTATCTGGCGGACATCACCCTGCAGGTGCCCACCATCCCGGTCATCCACAATGCCACCGTGGGCGAGGCAACGACACCCGAGGCCATCCGCTCGGCGCTGGTGGAGCAGCTCTACAGTCCGGTGCGCTGGGTGGAAACCATACAGGCCATGGCTGCTCGCGGCATCACCCAGGTGTTCGAGTGCGGCCCGGGCAAGGTGTTGGCGCCACTGGTCAAGCGCATCCGGCCCGAGGTTCAGGGGCTGGCCCTGAACGATGCTGCAGCCCTCGCTGCAGCACGCGACAATCTGGCATAAGGGAGAGCATCATGCTGAAAGGACAAGTGGTACTGGTGACCGGTGCCAGCCGGGGAATCGGCCAGGCCATTGCGCGCGAACTGGCGCGTCAGGGTGCTGTCGTGGTGGGTACCGCCACTGGCGAGAAGGGGGTGGCAGCCATCGAGGCCACCCTGGCTGAGGTCCAGGGGACGGGTGCCGGCTTGATTCTGGATGTCAAGGACGCTGCAGGCATTTTGGCCACGGTGGAAGCCGTCAAGTCCCGTTTTGGCGCCATCACGATCCTGGTCAATAATGCCGGCGTGACGCGCGACATGCTGGCCATGCGGCTACGCGACGAAGACTGGGATGAGGTGCTGGACACCAATCTCAAGTCGGTTTTTCAACTGTCTCGTGCCGTGATGCGGGATATGATGAAGGCGCGCGCCGGGCGCATCATCAATATCGGTTCCGTGGTCGGGACGACGGGTAACGTGGGCCAAAGCAATTATGCTGCCGCCAAGGCAGGTCTGCTGGGCATGACCAAGTCCATGGCACGCGAACTGGGCAGCCGGGGCGTGACGGTCAATTGCGTGGCGCCCGGATTCATTGATACGGACATGACCCGTGGCCTGGAGGAAGCGCAGCACCAGGCCCTGCTGGCTGCCATTCCCCTGGGGCGCCTGGGAAAACCCGAGGATGTGGCGTACGCCGTGGCGTATCTGGCCTCTCCCGGGGCCGCCTATGTGACAGGTGCAACGCTTCACGTCAATGGTGGCATGGCAATGGATTGAAGCCCCTGCCTACGGGCAGGTGATTCGGAGGGCGTGATCTGCTACACTACGCCTGTTTTTTTGGTACACCCTATTGGAAGAAGGACCTCATCAAATGTCAAATATTGAACAGCGAGTCAAAAAAATCGTATCGGAACAACTGGGCGTCAAGGAAGAAGAAATCCAGAATTCGTCGTCCTTTGTAGACGATCTGGGGGCTGACTCGCTCGATACTGTTGAACTGGTGATGGCTTTGGAAGAAGAATTCGAATGCGAAATTCCTGATGAAGAAGCCGAAAAAATCACGACCGTTCAACAGGCCATCGACTACGTCAATGGCCACCTCAAGTCGTAATCCGTAGTCAGAACAGGCTTCACGGGCAGACACTTTGTCTGCCCTTCTGACTTTTATGGGAGCACCGATCGCATGTCACGCCGTCGCGTAGTGGTTACCGGACTGGGGATCGTCTCCCCGGTCGGAAATACCGTTTCGGAAGCCTGGGCCAACATCAGCGCAGGAAAATCCGGAATCGGACGCATCACCCGTTTTGACCCCACCCATTTCCCCAGTCAGATTGCCGGGGAAGTCAAAAATTTTGATCCAGCCCAGTTTTTGAATCCCAAAGAAGTCCGGCGCATGGATGTGTTCATCCATTTCGGCCTGGTTGCTGCCATGGAAGCCCTCAAGGATTCAGGCATCGAGGCCCAGCCCCAGGATGCTGAACGCATGGGCGTTTGCATCGGTTCGGGCATCGGTGGCCTGCCCATGATTGCCGATACCCATGCAGCCTACCTTGAAGGAGGGGTGCGCAAGATATCCCCCTTCTTCATTCCGGGAAGCATCATCAACATGATTTCGGGCAACCTCTCCATCATGTACGGCCTCAAGGGTCCCAATCTTGCACTGGTGACCGCCTGCACCACGGGCAACCACAGCATTGGCGAGGCAGCGCGCATCATCGAGTATGGTGATGCCGACGTCATGGTGGCTGGCGGTGCCGAATCGGCTGTGCATGAATTGGGCATTGGCGGGTTTTGCGCCGCGCGCGCGTTGAGCACGCGCAACGACCAGCCCGAAGCGGCCAGCCGTCCATGGGACAAGGATCGCGATGGTTTTGTGATGGGCGAGGGTGCCGGGGTACTGATTCTGGAAGAACTCGAACATGCCCGGGCACGCGGTGCAAAGATTTATTGCGAACTGACGGGCTACGGCATGAGTGCAGATGCGCACCACATCACGGCGCCCCCGGAAGATGGCGACGGGGCCCGGCGCAGCATGATCAACGCCCTGAAAAATGCGCGCTTGAACCCGGATCAGGTGGATTACATCAATGCCCATGGCACTTCCACCCCCCTGGGCGATCTGGGAGAGACCATTGCCGTGAAGCGTACTTTTGGCGACCATGCCAAAAAGGTGGCGGTGAGCTCGACCAAATCCATGACGGGCCACCTGCTGGGTGCGGCAGGCGGCATCGAGGCCGTTTTTGCCGTGCTCGCCATCCATCACAATGTGGCGCCGCCTACCATCAACCTGGATGAACCCAGCCCGGAATGCGATCTGGATTACGTGCCCAACACGGCACGCGCCATGAAAATTGACGTGGTGCTTTCCAATTCCTTTGGCTTCGGCGGCACCAACGGTACCCTGATCTTCCAGCGTCTGCGTTAATCCTGCACCGTGCGACATCCGGTCGTCATCGGTATCGTTGCTGCGCTGGCCCTATGGCTGGCAGTCTTTGCCTTGTATCCGCTAAGACTGCCAGCCATTCCTTTTCAATATGATCTCAAATCCGGCAGCACCCTGCGTTCCGTGGCCCATGAATTGAAGGAGCGGGGTGTGTTGTGGGAGCCCTGGACGTTCACGCTGGCGGGCCGCCTTCTGGGACAGCAAGGCAAGATCAAGGCGGGCAGCTATGAATGGGACGAGTCCTTGAGTGCGTGGCAGCTGCTCAACCGCATGACGCGTGGCGATTCCGTGCAAAGCGAGGCCAGACTGATTGAAGGCATGACCTTTGCCCAGTTCAGGGCTGCGCTCGATGAAAACCCGGACCTGCGCCACCTGACCTACGGCCTGCCCGAACGGGAGGTCCTGAAACTCCTGGGAGACGACCTGGTCGCTGCCGAAGGAGCGTTTTATCCAGACACCTATTTTTTCAACAAGGGGGGTACCGACGTCGACCTCCTGAAACGAGCTCACCGGGCCATGATGCAGCGCCTGGACTCGGTCTGGCGCCATCGCGCGCCGGGGCTGCCGTACGATCAGCCCTATGCAGCCCTGATCATGGCCTCCATCATCGAAAAGGAAACGGGCAAGGCCGATGAGCGTCCGCTGATTGCCGCAGTATTCATCAATCGCCTGCAGCTGGGCATGAAGCTGCAGACAGACCCTACCGTGATTTATGGCATGGGCCCGCGCTATGAGGGCAACATTCACAAGCGCGACCTGCTTGCCGATACCCCTTACAATACCTATACCCGCCCCGGCCTGCCGCCTACGCCCATTGCCATGCCCAGCCTTGCGGCCCTCGAGGCTGCCGTGCACCCGGCAAACTCCAGGGCGCTGTACTTCGTCGCCAGGGGGGATGGTACGCACCAGTTTTCAGAGACGCTCGTGCAGCACAACCAGGCCGTCGTAAAATACCAACTCAAACATCGCGGACCATGACCACAGGAAAATTCATTTCACTCGAAGGAATCGATGGCGCCGGCAAAAGTACCCACCTCAACCCGATAGCCGAGTGGGTGCGGGCCCGCGGCCATGAGGTGCTGGTCACCCGTGAGCCGGGAGGAACGCCCCTGGGTGAATCGCTGCGCCAGCTCCTGCTGCACCAGAGCATGGATCCGGATACCGAAGCCCTGGTCATGTTTGCCGCGCGCCGGGAACATGTCTTGAAGGTCATCGCGCCCGCACTGCAGCGGGGGGCCTGGGTCATCAGCGACCGCTATACCGACGCAAGCTTTGCCTATCAGGGTGGTGGGCGCGGGGTGTCGCTTGCACACCTGTCTTACCTCGAGTCCTGGGTGGAAGGTGGGGTCCGTCCCCATCTCACGTTGCTGTTCGACCTCGACCCCATTGAAGCACGCAAGCGCGTGCTCAAGGGCACCCCGCATCCTGACCGATTCGAGCGCGAACAGGACGCGTTCTTCAATCAGGTACGGGCCGCCTATCTTGCGCGCGCTGCCGCCGAGCCACGGCGCTTTCACATTCTTGATTCCAGCCAGACGCCCGAAACCATTTTCGCCCAGGTGTGTCTTGCTCTCGAAGGCCTGACACGATGATCCACTCCTGGCAGACCGGCTTGTTTACCCGGCTCGCCAGCCGGCGACAGTCCCTGCCGCATGCCCTGTTGCTGCATGGGCGCGCGGGCCTGGGCAAGACCGACTTTGCCATGGCCCTCGCGCAAAGCCTGCTGTGCGATGCGCCCTTGGAAAACGGCGAGGCCTGCGGCCAATGTCCGGCATGCGGATGGTTTGCTGCCGGAAATCATCCCGATTTTCGCTGGGTGAGTTTGCAGGAAGAAGACGCCACCGATGAGGATGTGGCCAGCGACGCCAAGGGCAAGAAGCCCCCGACCCAGATCGGCGTGGATGCGATTCGCGCCTTGTCCGGTTTCATGACCACCAGCACGCATCGACAGGGCATGCGCATCGTGGTGATTGCCCCTGCCGACGCCCTCAATGTCAATGCGGCCAATGCGCTGCTCAAGACGCTGGAAGAGCCTCTGCAAGGAACGCTCATGATGCTGGTGAGCGACGAGCCGGGTCGGCTGCCGGCAACGATTCGCAGCCGCTGCCAGAACGTGCGATTCGACCTGCCACCCGCGGCCGAGGCCGAGGCCTGGCTGTCACGGGCAGGCGTTGAACAGGCGTCCTTGTTTCTGGCACTGGCCGGAGGCGCTCCCCTGGAGGCCCAGCGCCTGGCAACGCAGGATGCCGGCCTTCGCCCGGCCCTGTTGCGGATGCTGTCAAACCCGGAAGCATCGTTGGTGCAGTTGTCCGAACAAGCCATCAAAATGGCCACCCCTGAGTGGATAGGCTGGTTGCAGCGCTGGGCGCATGACCTTGTGGAGCAAAAGCTGGTGGGGCAGATTCGTTACCATCTGGACTTTACCGAGGCCCTGGGACGCATGGCCCAAAAGGCGGACCTCTTTGATCTGCTGTCGTGGGAACGCCAATTGCGCGAAGCCCGGCGTCTTGCCCAGCATCCGCTCAATGCGCGCCTGTTTGCCGAGAGCTTGCTGCTGCCCGTGCTGGCCATGCGATAATCTTCTTTTTTGCAGGAAATTCATCCGTGTTTGTGGATTCACACTGTCATCTGGATTTTCCTGAACTGCGCGCCGATCTCCCCGCCATCGCGGCAGCCATGGAAGCCAACAGGGTCACTCATGCGCTGTGCATCTCGGTAGAACTGGCCACCTTGCCCGCCGTTCTTGAAGTGGCAGGTTCTCATCCGCGCTGGTATGCCACGGCAGGTGTCCACCCCGACTATGAAGCAACCGAGGAACCTGGCATCGACACGCTGGTGGCCTGGGCGAGTCAGCCCAAAGTGGTTGGCATCGGCGAAACCGGCCTGGATTACTATCGCCTCACGGGTGACCTGGAATGGCAGCGCGAACGCTTCCGAACGCATATTCGTGCTGCGCGTCAGGTGGGCAAGCCACTCATCATCCACACCCGTGCCGCCGCCGAGGATACCCTGCGCATCATGCGCGAAGAAGGCGCCGATGCGGTGGGCGGCGTCATGCACTGCTTTACTGAAACAGAATCCGTGGCACGCGCGGCGATGGAAATGGGGTTTCTGATATCATTTTCCGGGATCGTGACGTTCAAAAATGCACTGGCGTTAAAATCCGTGGCTCAGGCCATTCCGTTGGACCGCATGTTGATTGAAACGGATTCACCCTACCTGGCACCAACCCCCTACCGGGGAAAAACCAACCAGCCGGCGTATGTCCGGCATGTGGCCGAGGAGATTGCCAGGCTTCGCGAAGTCGACGTTGCCCGGATAGGCGAAGAGACTTCCAACAATTTTTTTCAACTCTTCAAGGTACCCCGATGAACCAGGAAAAATACAACCCAACAGCCATCACGCTGCATTGGCTGGTTGCCCTGCTGATTGCCATCGCCTTTTCCGTGGGACATTACATGGCAGATCTTGACCTGTCTCCCTGGAAGCTCAAGGTGTTTGCCTGGCACAAGTGGGTGGGCGTCACCATCTTTGCGCTGGTGGTTTTCAGAGTGCTATGGCGTGCCTCGCATACCCCTCCCGCCCTGCCTGCAGGAATGAGCAAGTTGATGAAAAACCTTTCAGCATTGGCGCATATGGCCATTTACCTGTTGATGCTGGCCATTCCCCTGACGGGTTGGCTGCATAGCTCTGCAGCAGGGGTGACGGTGGTCTATTTCAACGTACTGACGTTGCCCGATCTCGTGGGCAAGGACAAGGCACTCGCCAGTCTGTTCAAGGAAATCCATGAGTCGCTCAACTGGGCATTACTGGGTTTGGTGATTCTGCATGTGGCCGCGGCGCTCAAGCACCAGCTGGTGGATAAGGACAATCTTCTGAACAGGATGCGTTGGTAATGAAAAACATCACACTTGGCGCGGTCCTGGTGCTTGCGGCCCTATGGACTCTGGGCGAGGCAATCGCGGGCGGCATCATCGCAGATAAAAGCAGCATCACCTTTGTGGGCAAGCAGATGGGAGCCCCGGTGGAAGGACGGTTCACGCGTTTTGACGCCGACATTGTCTTCACCCCGGTAAAACTTGCGCAAAGTCATGCCAGGGTCAGCATCGACCTTGGCAGCATCGACCTCGCTTCTGACGAATCTGAAAGCGAAATCAAGGGCAAGAGCTGGTTTAACGTGGCAGCCTTTCCCAAGGCGGTTTTCGAGTCCACGGCCTTCCGCGCCCTCGGAGGAGACCGCTTTGAAGTCAGTGGCCGGCTCAGCATCAAGGGCATCACCCGAGACCTCGTGGTTCCCATGCAGTTCCGTACGGTTGCAGGGGTGCAAACGGCTGAAGGCAGCATCGAGCTGCACCGTTCCGATTTCAAAGTGGGCGAAGGCGTCTGGGCTGATCCGGATTCGGTGGCCGAAGCGGTGCAGGTTCGCTTCAAGATGGCGCTCAAATCCTAAGTTTCAACATGCATCCCTTTCAGGAGTCTGTTTCGATGGCCGATATTTCCTCCTCCAAAACGGCAGTGGCTTTTCTGGGTCTGGGTGTCATGGGTTTTCCCATGGCTGGGCATCTGCACGGACGCGGCCATCAGGTGACGGTGTACAACCGTACCGCCGACAAGGCGCAACGGTGGGCTGACAGCCACCAGGGCGGGCGTTGCGCAGCCACCCCGGCCGCTGCTGCTGCTGCGGCACAAGTGGTGTTCATGTGCGTTGGTAACGACAATGACCTGCGCAGTGTGGTCTATGGTCCCCAGGGCGCGCTGGCGGGATTGCAGTCTGGCACCATCCTGGTGGACCACACCACGGCCTCCGCAGAAGTGGCCCGCGAACTGGCACAGGCCTGCGCCCGCCAGGGCGTCCATTTCATCGATGCCCCTGTCTCCGGAGGCCAGGTGGGCGCTGAAAAAGGGCAGCTCACCATCATGTGTGGTGGTGATGAAGCGGTGTTCAAACAGGCCGAGCCCCTGATGATGGCCTATGCCAAGGCGGTCACCCTGATGGGTGCGACTGGCTCCGGACAACTGACCAAGATGGTTAACCAGATCTGTATTGCCGGCCTGCTGCAAGGGCTTGCCGAAGCACTCAATTTCGCCGATCGTGCCGGGCTTGAAGTGCCGCGCGTGCTCGACGTCATTTCCAAGGGGGCAGCGCAGTCCTGGCAAATGGATAATCGTGGCCGTACCATGGCACAGGACCAGTTTGATTTTGGCTTTGCCGTAGACTGGATGCGCAAGGATCTGGGGCTGGTCATTGCCGAAGGCAAAAACAACGGCGCACTATTGCCCATGACGGCACTGGTGGACCAGTTCTATGCCGAAGTCCAGGGCATGGGGGGAGGGCGCTGGGATACTTCCAGCCTGATCCGGCGTTTCAGACAACGCAAGGCAGGTACTGCATCATGACTCAGACCGTGGATCGACGCGAATTCCTGAAGCTTGTCAGCCTTGCCGGCGGCGGCTTTGCGCTGGGCTATTTTGGCGCCACGGAAGCGGCACAGGCATCAACGCAATTGGCCCCCAATCCATGGATTCGCCTGGCGCCTTCGGGCATGGTCACGCTCATCGTGGACAAATCCGAAATGGGGCAGGGCGTCATGACGGCACTGCCCATGATTCTGGCGGAAGAAATGGATGCGGACTGGTCCCTGGTGCGGGTGGCATTTGCACCGGCAGAGCCTGAGTATGCCCACCCCTGGTATCACACCCAGGCCACCGGAGGATCCACTTCCGTGCGTGCCATGTGGCAACCGCTGCGCCGCGCAGGGGCCACGGCACGGCTGATGTTGCGCATGGCGGCAGCCGAGGCCTGGAAAGTTCCCCTGGAGAAGGTCAAGACAAACAAGGGTATTCTGAGTGCCGGATTGCACCAGGCCACCTATGGCGCCATGGCCACTGCGGCCGCACGCTTGCCAGTGCCGCAAGCGGTCGAGCTCAAGGATCCCAAAACCTTTCAATTGATCGGCAAGCCCATTCCCCGCCTGGACAGCCTCGCCAAGGCCACGGGCACAGCGCATTTCGGGATGGACATGCGCATGGCAGGCCTTCTGACGGCAGTGGTGGCGCGCGCGCCTGTAGTCGGTGGGAGGGTGCGTCACTACGATGGCAGCGCAGCCCTCAAGCTGCCCGGCGTGCGTTTTGTCTTGCCCGTTGAAACGCCCACCCATTCCGGAGTTGCCGTGTTGGCCCTGAACACATGGCAGGCCATGAAGGGCAGGGAAGCGCTCGTCATCGAATGGGATACGCCCGCAAACCCAACCCTGGACACTGCCCAACTGCGTCGCGACATGGCGCAACGGGCAACCACGGGAGAAGGGGCCCGGACCGCTGTGGCGCGCCAGGCGCCTGAAGCCGTGACGCCAGCAAAGACCCTGCGCTCCGTGTATGAAGTGCCCTACCTCGCCCATGCCACCATGGAACCCATGAACTGTACTGCCTGGGTCAAACCCGACGAAGCGGATATCTGGGTGGGCACCCAGGCCCAGGGCCCCAACCAGGCCATTGCTGCCAAACTGACGGGGCTTCCCCCGGAAAAAATCAGGGTCCACACCCAATATCTCGGGGGAGGGTTTGGCCGGCGTTTTGCACCAGACTTTGTGATCGAGGCGGTATCGCTGTCCAAGGCGGTCCAGTCGCCCGTCAAGGTGGTCTACACCCGTGAGGACGACATGCATGCGGCCTACTACCGCCCCATGGCGCTATGCGCCCTGGAAGCAGGGCTGGACGGGAAGGGGCGGCCAGTGCTCTGGCGTGGCACCACGGTAACGGATTCCATTGCGGAAGGTACCGGATTTGAGGCTGCCATCATCAAGGACGGCATCGATCGTACGGCAGTGGAAGGACTGGCTGACATTGCCTATGACATTCCCCAGTTCCAGGTGGACTGGGTCCGGTTTCATCCCGGCATTCGCGTGTGGTTCTGGCGTTCCGTAGGGCACACGCAAAATGCCTTCTTTGCCGAAAGCTTCGTGGATGAGCTGGCCCATGCGGCGCGCCAGGATCCATTTCAATACCGGCGTGACCTGCTCCACAAGTCGCCGCGCCATCTGGCCGTGCTCGAGCTTGCAGCGCGAGAGGCACAATGGGGGCAACCCCTTCCGGCGGGCCATGCGCTGGGGATTGCCATCGTCGAATCCTTCGGCAGTGTCGTTGCCGAGGTGGCTGAAGTGTCCTTACAGCAGGGCAAACCCCGCGTGCACCGGGTGGTCATTGCGGCAGACGTGGGTACCGTGATCAATCCGGATACGGTGGCGGCCCAGATGGAAGGCGCCATGGTTTTTGGTCTCAGCGCTGCGCTTTATGGTCAGATCACGCTGGAAGATGGGCGTCCGCGCCAGTCCAATTTCAACGATTACCCCGTGGTGCGCCTGCACGAAATGCCCCAGGTGTCGGTTCACCTGGTGCCTTCGGGCGAGGCTCCCGGCGGAGTGGGCGAGCCCGGAACGCCGCCCATTGCCCCGGCGGTATGCAATGCCCTGTTTGCCCTGACCGGGCAACGCGTCTACCGTCTGCCGCTGTCAGAACACACCTTCACCGGAGTCTGATGAACCATGCGTAAATCCATCATCGACCTGCATGCCATGCATGCCCGTGGCGAAAAAATTGCCATGCTCACCTGCTACGACTCAAGCTTTGCCCATGTCCTTGAAAAGGCAGGCGTGGAAGTGCTGCTGGTGGGTGATTCCCTGGGCATGGTGGTGCAGGGACATGATTCGCCGCTGCCCGTCAGCATTGCTGACGTGGCCTACCATACCGCCTGCGTTGCACGCGGCTCCCGCTCGGTGTTCATTTTGGCCGACATGCCGTTTGGCAGCTCGCAGATAACCCCACAGGAAACCTTTCGCAATGCCACGGAGTTGATGCGGGCCGGGGCCCAGATGGTCAAGATCGAAGGTGGCAAGGAAATGGTGCCGACGGTGGAGTTTTTGGTGAGTCGCGGTATCCCGGTGTGCGCCCACGTGGGGCTGACACCGCAATCGGTGCATCAGGTGGGTGGGTTCAAGGTCCAGGGAAGGGACAACGCAGCTGCCGAGCGCATCATCGAAGCTGCCAAGGCGCTTGAAGCGGGAGGCGCCAGCATGTTGTTGATGGAGGCCATTCCGCGCGCACTGGCCGATCGCCTGTGCGATGCCATTGCCATCCCCACCATCGGCATCGGTGCAAGTCCCCGCTGCAGCGGTCAGGTGCTGGTGATCTACGACATGTTGGGACTGGGTGCCTACATCCCGCCGCGTTTCGTGCGCCCCTTCATCAAGGAAACCGGCTCCATCGAGGAAGCCGTCACACTTTATGTCACGGAAGTCAAAGCGGGACGGTTTCCCGGCCCTGAACATTGCTATAACTCATGAAATGGCGCGTGCGCGTATTCGGTGTGCTCATGCTGGTGGGTCTTGCCAGCAGCCTTGCTGCTGCGTTACCGCCCCAGGATGCCGCGTCCAATGAGGTCCTGCGGCTTTCCCTCAAACAGGCCAAGTCCCTGGCCGTCGAACACCAGGTCACCGTATTGAGCGCACGCGAACAAACCGTAGAGAGCCTGGCGCGCTCGGATGAGGCGCTGGCAAATTTCCGACCGTCTGTGGATTTCAAGGCTTACCAGACCCGGCAGACGGAAAACCTCATGGCCATGGGTCTTAACCTGCCCGGTTTTCCCACGTTGGTTGGGCCCTTCGACACATTCGATGCACGCGTACGGTTTACCCAGCGTGTTTTCGATCTTGCCAGAATGCGCGAGCTCGATGCTTCGCGGCATGCCGTGGATGCTGCCCGCCTGCGCGCTGACGCCACGGCGCAGCAGATGGCAGGCGCCGCCGCGTTGTCCTATGTTGAATCCCAGCGGGCGCAACAGGCTGTGGTGGCGGCGCTGGCCAACCATGCCCTGTCGCAGAGCCTGCTGCAGCTCGCCCGTGACCAGCAGGCAGCGGGGTTGGCCACCGGCGTGGACGTAGTCAGGGCGCAGACGGTCCTGGCGCGCAATACCTTGCTGTTGCGCCAGGCCCGCAGCAGTGCCAGCGAGGCGGATACGCGTCTGCACCGGGCCCTGGGCATCGGCATGTCGGTAGCCCTGGAGTTGACCGATGTGTTAAAGGATACTGACGTGCCTGTGCCGGCATTGCCCAAGGCCATCGACACCGCGCTGCATAGCCGCCCCGAACTCCAGGCGCTGGAACAGGTCGTGACCCAACGGGACACCGAGCGCAAGGCTGCCAATGCGGCAAGCTACCCCGCATTGAGCGTCGGCGGGGATATCGGTCCCAGCGGCGTGACGCCGGCGCATAACGACTATCGCACTTATAGTTTTGGTGTCCAGCTCACCATGCCCTTGATGGAGGGCGGGGCCATCACTGCGCGAGAGGACGCTGCGGCAAGCAGAATGCGTCAGGCGGAATTGCAGTTACGCGATACCCTGCAGCAGGTGGAGGAGGATGTCCGTCTTGCGGTGATTGCCATCGAAACCAGTGCTGACCAGATGGCCACCGCTGAAATCAGCCTGACGCTGGCAGAGCGCCTTCTGGAGCAGGCCCGCGACCGTTTCCAGAATGGCGTGGCGGATAATCTGGAAGTGGTGGACGCCCAGGCCACCCTGGCAAGCGCTCGAAGCGCCCGGATCGACGCCCTGGCTGCTCATGACATGGCGTTGATCAACTACGAACTGGCCGTCGGACGCCTGGATTATGGACAACCCTGAGATTCTGGAGCAATCGCATGAGTGACATTCCCGCGCCCACGACCCCGGCCCCCAGCCGTCCCTGGATGCGCAAGGCCGCGCTGGCCGTGCTCGGTGTGGTTCTGGC
>VFSW01001456.1_pt1 | contig 36105 bp, 28 predicted proteins | sample 5358111 | NCBI WGS metagenome assembly VFSW01 (sample SAMN11554181, study PRJNA540505) | mine drainage metagenome | isolation source: sediment from site ElyBrook_90M | place: USA: Ely Copper Mine, Vershire, VT | collected 2017 | reverse complement strand
TCTGGTTGCCGTGGCAGATGTGGACGCGCTCGTTGAAAATGGATCAGCCATTGACGAACACGCGCGCCACAACACCACCTCGGTCTATACCGCCGCCAAGATATTTCCCATGCTGCCTGAACAGCTTTCCACCAATCTCACCTCCTTGAATTTCAATGAAGATCGACTCTCGATTGTCGTCGAAATGGTGATTGGCGCGGACGGCTCCATCCAGGACTCGGATATCTACGGAGCGCGTGTTCGCAATCACGCCAAGCTTGTCTACAACAGCGTTGCGGCATGGTTGGAAGGTGGCAGTATGCCCGAGGCGATTGCGGTCATCAAGGGATTGGCTGAGAATTTGCGCGTGCAGGACCGCGCCGCACAGAGGATGAAGAATCTACGGCACATTCACGGGGCGCTAAGTTTGGAAACCATCGAGGCGCGACCGATCTTTGAGGGCGATGCCATCCGCGATCTGCAAGTGGAAGAAAAGAACCGCGCCAAGGACATTATCGAGGATTTCATGATCGCGGCAAACGGCGTGACCGCCCGGTATCTCTCGTCCAGAAAGTTTCCTTCGGTCCGCCGAGTCGTCCGCACGCCAAAACGGTGGGACCGCATTGTCGAGATTGCCGGGGAACATCAGTTCGCACTGCCGGCTAATCCAGATTCCAAAGCGCTGGAGGAATTTCTGACGAAGGAGAAAGCCGGCGACCCGCTGCGATTCCCCGATTTGTCTCTCGCCGTGATCAAGCTTTTGGGCACGGGTGAATACATTGCAGAACTCCCGGGCGACGCCGCGCCGGGACACTTTGGTCTCGCGGTCAAGGACTATACCCATTCCACCGCGCCGAACCGTCGCTATACCGATCTCATCACCCAACGCCTGCTGAAAGCCGCTAGCGAAGGAAAATCTCTGCCCTATAGCAAAGATGAGCTGGATCTTCTGGCGGCTCATTGCACGAAAGAAGAGGATGCCGCTAACAAAGTTGAACGGCAGGTGGAAGAATCCGCTGCCGCGCTTCTCCTGGAGTCGAGGATCGAAGAACAGTTCGATGCCATCGTCACCGGCGCCTCCCCCAAAGGTACATGGGCGCGGCTTCTCATCGTGCCTGTAGAAGGCAAGCTAGTCGATGGGTTCGAGGGCATGGATGTCGGCGACCGAATTCGTGTGCAGTTGATATCTGTAGACGTTGAGCGGGGATATATTGATTTCAAAAGACTTGGTCCATCCAGACATTGATGGGGGTAAGGATTGGATTTCCAAAGACCACCCTGCGCCCATCTCAGTGGAGGAAGCATGCATAACCCTTCTGACTCTGCTCCGCTTGTACAAACGGTGGAACTCAAGATCAGACCGTCGCAGGTAGCCCTCGCGGGGCTCACTCTGCTAGCGGTGTTCGGCGCCGTGCTGCTCGTTCTGCGCTTGATTGACGTCCTGATTCTGGTGTTCGTGGCTCTAGTGATCGCCGCCACGCTCCGACCGATGGTGTCTGCTTTGCAGCACTGGGGAATACCCAAAGTCCTAGCCCTATTGCTCATCTACCTGGGTATCCTGGGCGTGCTCGCAGGGCTGTTCGTACTGGTGATCCCAGCGCTGGTCGACCAGGGTGGAGCGCTCGTCCGTGGTCTGCCACAGATGTACGCCAGCCTGGTCGACTCGCTGGAGAAGAATCCCAACGAGGCAATTCGCACCCTGCCACAGCGGCTGCCGACCGGGGAACAGTTAGCCAGCCAGTTGCAGGCAGCGAGTAGCGTTGTTCTGACCGGAGCGCTGGGCATTGGCGTGGGCGTGCTCTCCTTCCTGACCCAGATGGTCAGTATCGTCGTTCTGAGTATTTATCTGACGCTCGATCAGTCGCGGTTGGAGCGATTCTGGCTGTCGCTGACCTCCGCGGACCGGCGGCCGGAACTGCTGGCTATCTGGCGTGAGATCGAGAGCCGCCTGGGTGGCTATGTGCGCGGCGAACTTCTGCTGATGACGTCTATCGGGGTGCTGTCCAGTCTGGGCTACCTGGTGATCGGACTGCCCTATCCCCTGGCGCTCGGGGCGTTGGCGGGACTGGTCGAGTTTGTGCCGATGGTCGGCCCGACCCTTGGCGCAATTCCGGCCATCGTCGTCGCCCTGTCAATCTCCCCGCAGGCGACCTTATTGGTCTTGGTGTATTCGATCATTATCCAGATGGCTGAGAACAACATTCTGGTGCCGCGGCTGATGGGGCGCTCGGTCGGGGTGAGCCCGATCATGGTTATCCTAGCTGTTTTCGCCTTTAGCAGCCTGCTCGGGATCACTGGGGCATTTCTAGCCATCCCCCTGGTGGCAATCTTCCAGGTTCTGATGGACCATCTGATCATGCATGCCGGCGCTAGTGATGCCGAAGAACCGGGCGAAGGATCTACCAACATCATGTCGACGATGCGGGCGAAAATTCGACAATTACGCGCCGAAGGGTTACAGCGGCTGCGGACCGCCGATGGTCGAATTAGCCTTTCCAAGGGGGACCGCGACGACGTGGACAGACGGGTGGACCACTTGTTGAGCAAAGCCGACCAGACACTTACCACTGCCGTGCAGACGGCGGGGACGGACACGACCGAAGCGCACACGGCGCTCTTGGCTGAGGTTGACCAGGCCATCAATCAAGCCGGCGAGATGGTCGAGGAGGCCAAAGCCGAAGCGGCGACCGAGCGTCAAAACATAAAGACGGCAGGACGACCGACATGAATCTGAAGCTTGCCTGGAGCGTACTGTCCGATACCTTTTCCAAGTGGAATGAGCACAAAGCGATTCGCCTGGGAGCAGCGCTGGCTTATTTCGCGATCTTTGCTATTGCCCCAGTGCTGATTATCGCCATTGCCATCGCCGGGCTGGTCTATGGACGGGCAGCGACCGAAGGCAACATTGTCCGCTCGATCAGTGGGGTGGTCGGAAGCAACACCGCGCAATTCGCGCAGGAATTGATCGAGAGCGCCAGTCAGCCGGGTGCGGGGGTGATCGCCGTGGTGGTGGGCGCTGTCGGCATGGTCCTCGGCTCAACCGGCTTTTTCTTCCAGCTCAAAGATGCGCTCAACACGGTGTGGGAAGTCGCTCCGAAACCGGGCTACCATTTTGTGGATATGATTCGAGACAATGCCTTGTCCTTCGCCATGGCGCTCGGACTCGGGGTTCTTACGCTGGCATCGCTGGTGCTCACGGCTGGCTTGAGCGCGGTCGGCTCGCTTCTGGGCAGCTCCATACCGGGCGGCGAGACGGTCTGGCAACTAGCCGACTTTAGCCTGACGTTTGGCTTGGTCACCCTGCTATTTGCCTGCATCTTCAAGGTCTTACCGGATGTCCGTATCCCCTGGGGCGATGTGTGGCCCGGAGCGATCTTGACAGCCCTGCTCTTTACCGTAGCCCAGGTGGCACTCAGCGTGATCATTCGCCTGGCAAATCCCGGTCTGGCGTTCGGCGCGGCGGGAGCCCTGGTCGTGATCCTGGTGTGGGTCAACCTGGCTTCGCTGATCCTGCTATTCGGAGCGGAGTTCATCCGCGTCTACTCCAGGCGATTCGGCACGGGTGCTCAACCCAAGACGTATGCCGAGGCGCTCACGACGGAAGCGCGAGCGGCGCAGGGAATGCCGGCGAAAGAACCGTCAAGTTAACTATCACCGCGATGAAAAGTCCCAAGATCGAGAAGGTTCTCATTGCGCGTCTAACGTAAAATGTCGTATTTTACGACAGCGCGCGCGTTGCTTTTACGACAAAAAGGAACCGGTCTGCGTGATTCCTATTTCAGCCAAAAGGCGGTATGCTGTTTTTGCGATCGAGGCGGACCAGCGGGTGGACCTATCCTGGTTGTTTGTTCCGTCCTTTCTCATGAATCCTTCAAGATGCAAATCGCGTAACTGGGTTAGGAATAATTGTCTACCACCTTTCACCGGTTGCGATCTAGCCTCATGAGTACTACAGCATATTGTGGTCAAAGCCAATGCTTGCACTCGGAAGTCTTGGCAACCACTGGAGTAGGACTTGCCTTTGGTAAACCACAAATTTCGAGCGTGCGGTAAACACTTACCGTGAAATGAATCTAGGAGGATTCGAAATGACACATACAGTGGATCGAAACAAATCAGAGATTACAGACTCACCCGTCGCGAAATTCATCTTTGCCGACACTCGCATGGCGTGGGTCTGGTTGATCTTGCGCGTCTACTTGGCGTACACGTGGCTGAGCGCCGGGTACGAAAAATTTTCCGGCAAGGGTTGGGTGGACGGCGGCGCGGCGCTCAAGGGCTTTTGGAGTGGTGCGATCGCGACGACCCCCAAGCCGGTGATCACGTTCGACTGGTATCGCGCGTTCATCCAGTTCATGCTGGACACCCAATCGTACGTCTGGTTCGCGAAACTCGTGACGTTCGGCGAGATACTGATTGGCGTCGCGTTGCTGGTTGGCGCGTTCACCGGGATTGCGGCGTTCGCCGGCGGCTTTATGAACTGGAACTTTATGATGGCGGGCAGCACAAGCGTCAATCCCGTTTTCTTCGCCCTGTCCGTGCTCCTCATTCTGGCGTGGCGAACAGCGGGCTACTGGGGACTGGATCGCTATCTCCTGCCCTTGCTGGGCACGCCGTGGCGACCTGGGTTCACCGTCCGTTCCAAGACGCCTGCGACTAGCGCGTCAGTCGCCGAATGATCGAATCGAAGGCGGCTGTCCACGCGTAAACAATAACGGTTAGGGCAAATAGCCAAGACAGCCAACCGGAGCAAGTCAAGTTCTATCACAATACCTTCGCCAAAATCCAAAGCGGCTTAACCGCCGAATTCCAGGCACATGTCGAGCCCCAAACTGGCTCAAATCGAATTTGGCGAAGGTATTGCTATCAAGGAGGGTTTTATTATGGTTGAGAACAATCTTAAACTGCGACCGCTTGCGGATCGTGTAATCGTAGAGCCACTCGAACAGGAAGAAAAGACGGCGAGTGGAATTCTGCTGCCCGAGACCGCCAAAGAAAAACCGCAGGAGGGGTTGATCGTCGCCGTGGGTCCCGGTCGCTGGGACGAGGACGGCAAAAAGCGCGTCGAGATGGAAGTGGCGTTGCACGACAAGGTCGTGTTCGCCAAGTACTCGGGCAGCGAAATCAAACTCGATGAGAAGAAATACTTGATCATGAGCGAGAAAGATATTCTCGCCGTCTTGGAAAAATAATGTAGGACAAGTCTTCAAACTTGTCCTACCCTAGCAAACGAAATTAGGAGGAATAATCAGATGCCTGCAAAACAACTGGCGTTCTCGGAAGAGGCGCGTCATCATCTCAAAATTGGCGTCGATACGATGGCGAATGCCGTCAAGACGACGCTCGGACCCAAAGGTCGTAACGTGGCGCTCGACAAAAAATACGGCGCGCCGACCATCACGCACGACGGCGTGACCGTGGCGAAAGAGATCGAACTGGAGAATCCGTACGAGAACATGGGCGCGCAGCTTCTGAAGGAAGCGGCGACCAAAACGAACGACATTGCGGGCGATGGCACGACCACCGCGACCGTGCTGGCGCAAGCGATCGTCAACGAGGGTTTGAAGAATGTCGCCGCCGGCGCGAACCCGATGCTGCTCAAGCGCGGGATTGAAAAGGGCACCGCTGTCCTCGTCGAAGAACTCAAGAAAATGGCTAAGCCGGTCAAGGGCAAAGAAGACATCGCTCACATCGCGGCGAATTCTGCCGCCGATCCCGAAATCGGCAAACTGCTCGCGGACGTGATGGACAAGGTCGGCAAAGACGGCGTTATTACGGTCGAAGAATCCAAGACCGGCCTCGCATTCGAAACCGAATACGTCGAAGGTATGCAGATCGACCGCGGCTACATCTCGCCCTATTTCGTCACGAACCCGGAGCGAATGGAAGCGGTCCTCGAGAACGTCTACATTCTCCTGACCGACAAGAAAATCTCTGCGCATACCGATATCGTTCCCTTACTGGAAAAATTGGTGCAGATGGGCAAGCGCGAACTTGTCATCGTCGCTGAAGATGTGGACGGAGAGGCACTGGCAACGCTCGTCCTAAACAAACTGCGTGGGATGCTAAACGTAATCGCGGTCAAGGCACCCGGCTTTGGCGATCGCCGCAAGGAAATGCTGCGCGACATGGCGATCCTCACCGGCGGTCAGGTCATCACCGAGGAACTGGGCCGCAAGTTGGAGACCGTGCAGGTCGCTGATCTCGGTCAATGCCGCAAGGTCATCGCGACCAAAGACGACACGACCTTCATCGAAGGGTCCGGCTCGGACAAGGATATCAAGGCTCGCATCAACGAGATCAAGGCGCAGATTGACAAGACCACGTCCGATTATGACAAAGAAAAACTGCAAGAGCGACTTGCGAAGCTCGCGGGCGGTGTAGCCGTCATCCGCGTCGGCGCGGCGACGGAGACCGAGCTGAAAGAGAAAAAACATCGCGTGGAAGACGCACTGAGCGCAACCCGCGCGGCGGTCGAAGAGGGCGTCGTTCCCGGCGGCGCGGTCGCGTTTCTGAACGTGATTCCCGCGCTCGACAGGGTGGGTGGCACCGGAGACATTGCAACGGGCGTGCAGATTCTCCGGCATGCGCTCGAAGAGCCGCTTCGCCAACTCGCGGAGAACGCCGGGCATGATGGCGCGGTGGTCGTGCAAGACGTGCGCCGGATGCAAAAAGAAAAGAACAACCTCAACATCGGCTTTGAAGTCATGTCGGAAGAATATGGTGACATGCTGGAGAAAGGCATCATCGACCCCGCCAAAGTGGTGCGTAGTGCGTTGGAGAACGCGGCATCCATCGCGGCGATGATCCTGACGACGGAAGCGTTGATCACGGACCTGCCGGAGAAGGGGTCACCAACTCCCATGCCGCAGATGCCAGAGTATTAAACCGGGGTTGGTCATCAAGAGCAAGACAAAACCATGCGAAGGTTCGTTAACCTTCGCATGGTTTTGTCTTGCTCGCAATAGGTTAGTGTGGATCTTGACTGTAGAGATATTGCATGCAACGTCTCTACAGTGCCAACCGCAAGTCTAGATGGAATCTACGCTATAACGTTTCATTTTGGCATCGCGTCCGAGATGGCTTTCAGCGACACGTCGTACCGATACGGAATGTTCATGTGTCCATCGTCGAATTCTTCATGGATGTACTGGATGCCGCGTGCCTTGAGACGCGCAGCGAAAATGCGCGCGCCGTACTGCAAATTGAATTCGTCACGCAAGCCGGCATCGAGATAGATGAGCCGCAGCGAACGCAGCGCGTCAAGGTGTTTGTCGATTAGATAAACTGGATCCCATTCGAGCCAGCGCTGCCAAACGTCCCCACGCAGTTCGCCGGTCTCGGTATCAAATGGCAGATCGAAGCCGTGCGGCGCGGTGGAATTGGGCGAGTAACATGCTGCCATCGCGATCGTATTGAGCATCGCGTTGAAATCGCCGTCCTTGGGATGGACCGTAGGAAATTCGTCCCAGAATTTGTCCAGCCCGCCGAATTTCTTTAACGCACGCAGCGCGTGAATAAGATCCGGCTTGTAGCAAAGTTCGAAATACATATCGCCGCTGTGCGACGCCATCAAGCCGAACACGTCGGGGTGGCGCATCGCGAGAATAACGCTGCCGTATCCGCCGGAACTCTTGCCGACTAACGCGCGGTGGTCGCGGTCCGCGATGGTTCTGTACTTCTTATCGACGAACGCGACCAGTTCTTTCACCACATGGTCTTCGTACTGCCCAACCGCGGACGAGTTCAAATACTGGCTTCCACCGATGCGCGTGAAGCAGTCCGGCATCACCAGAATCATCGGCTGCACCTTGCCATCCGCGATCAAGCGGTCCGTTCGCTGCGGTAGCGTCTCATCCCACGCGGAATCGTTCAACAGCATCGTGCCGCGCCCGGTAAAGCCAGTCAGCACGAAGACGACCGGGTAGCGCGCATTGCCGCTCTCGTAGCCCGGCGGCAGATAGACCGGCACACGGCGCACGAACGGATCGCCGAGCGGATTGCCGCGCAGCGCGTCACTGGCAATGGTTTCGATGATGACGGTACCTGAGGACATACCAACCTCCAGGCGAATGATGGAAACGCAGCGGATTATTCTTTCTTTTCTTCTTCCTTCAAAATCATCACACGGAATGCCTCCGCGGCTTCCAATCCTTTCTCTTTGCCTTCATCCTTTGCCCACTCTTTCATCATGTCCGTCGGGTCCCAGTCGCCGATTTGGCTCTTGTGCTCTTTCAGCGCGGCGATTTTTGTTTCCAACGACGATGCGATGTCGATGAACGTCGTCGGTTTTTCGGATCCGTGCACAAAGACCTGCTTGACCTCGTGCGGTTCGTAACCCTCGGTCAGCAACTCCGGGAAGATAAAGCGCGTCCCAGCAGACGGAAACACCGCGTCAAGCGCGACATCCGCCGCCACGCGGTGATCGGGATGGTTCATGTAACTGTCGCCGTAAAAGCGCACCGTCGGGTCGCCGCAGATGACGACGTCCGGCTTGTGCTGGCGAATCAGGCGCGTCAGATCGCGGCGCAGATCGACCGTCGGCTGCAAAATCCCGTCGGGATAATTCAGAAAGACGACGTGATTGACGCCGAGCACGCGGCACGCGCTGCGTTGTTCCTCCTCGCGCAGCCGCGCGAGTTCCTGCTTGGTCATGTGCGCCGGCGTCTTGTCGTTCGACCCCGCGTCGCCGCTGGTGATGCAGACGGAGATGATCTCGCTGCCGGCGCGCGCCCATTTCGCCAATGTGCCCGCGACGGTGAATTCTTGATCGTCCGGGTGCGCGTGAATCGACATCACGCGCGCCGGCGCGGGCAGCTCTTCGCCGGAAACTTTCCTGACCGCGTGCTCTGGTACGGACGAATCGCTAAGATAGGGCTTATCGCTCATCAATGCCTCAAATGGAATTGGAGTTTATGTCGCGCGGGAGCCAGGCACGGCGACCGAGTGGATCAATTCGTCCACCACCGCGCGCGGATCGATGTTCTTCAACCGCGCCGCCGGACTGACGATCAAGCGGTGCGCGAGCGCGGGATCGGCGAGCGCCTTGATGTCATCAGGAATGACGTAATCGCGCCCGACGATGGCGGCGCGCGCCTGCGCGGTCTTGTACAGCGCGAGCGAACCGCGTGGGCTTGCGCCAAGATAAATGTCCGGATGTTTGCGCGTCGCGTCGACGAGCGCGAGAATATATTCTTTCACCAACGCATCGACGTAGACCTCCTTGACCGCGCGCTGCGCGTCGAGTAGTTCCTGCGCGCTCGCGACCTGGCTGATCGATTCGATGGGGTGGGCGCGTTGCTGCGCGTCGAGCATCGCCATTTCGTCTTTGGTCGATGGATAACCAAGGTGAATCCGCAGCATGAATCGATCCAGCTGCGCCTCGGGGAGCGGGAACGTACCTTCGTACTCGATGGGGTTCTGCGTCGCCATCACGAGAAACGGCTGCGGCAGCGGATAGGTGACGCCGTCCACGGTGACCTGACGTTCTTCCATCGATTCGAGCAGCGCGCTCTGCGTCTTGGGCGTCGCGCGGTTGATCTCGTCGGTCAGCACGATTTGCGCGTGCACGGGACCGGGACGGAATTCAAACTCGCGCGTTTTCTGATTGAACATGCTCACGCCGGTCACGTCGCTCGGCAGCATATCCGGCGTGAACTGAATGCGTTTGAATGAGCAGCCCAGCGATTTCGCGATGGCGCGCGCGAGCATCGTCTTACCGACACCAGGAACATCCTCGATCAGCACGTGTCCCTGGCACAACAACGTGATGAGCGCCAGCTCGATCTCGCTGTGCTTGCCGAGGATCACGCGCTCGGCGTTGGCGGAGATTTGGGCGGCGAGCGTTTGGACGGGCTGAATATCGGGCATGGCTGGATTATACTCGGAAAAAGACAAAACGAAAAGGGGCAATTTGCTATTCCCGCGTCAGATCCTCCAGCAATTCCCCCGCCGCTTTCTCCCATGAAAACTTGCGCGCTTGCGCAAATCCCCGCGCGCGCAGATCGGCGCGCCGCGCATCGTCCGTGAGCGCGCGGCGCATCGCGTCCGCCATGCCGTCGATGTCGCGCGGCTCAAAGTACAGCGCGGCGTCACCCGCCACTTCGGGCAGCGACGACGCGTTGGACGATACGACCGGCGCGCCGCACGCCATCGCCTCCGCGACCGGCAGCCCAAAGCCCTCATACAGCGACGGATAGACGAACAACAGCGCGCCGGCGTAGAGCGCGGGCAAATCGTCGTCGACGACAAAATCCGGAAACACCACGCGCTCGCGCAAACCAAGCTGCTCGGCGGTTTGAAAAACGTCATCAAACATCCAGCCGCGCGAACCGCAGATGACGAGTTGGAGATTCGAGGGAAATTCGAGGTTGGACGTTAAACGCGCGAACGCTTGAATCAACCGCGCGTAATTCTTGCGCGGCTGAATCGTACTGACGCTGAGGAGGTAGGGCTTGCCCTTCGTCAGCGCGCGCACGCGCGCCGCGGATTTCGCCGAGACCTCCGGGCGGAAGCGCGCGTCCACGCCTGAATACAGCACCTTGATCTTGGCGAGCGGTACGTGGTACACGTCAGCCAGGTCGCGCTGCGTGCTTACCGCGTCCGCGAGGAGGAGGTCGGCGCGCGCGACCGACGGCGGCACGGCGCGGTTGAGATAGTTCAGCAGCGGTGCGGGAAAACATTCCGGCACGCGGACGTACGAGAGGTCGTGGACAGTGACGATCTTGCGCCGCGCGCGCGTGGGCGGCAGAAGAAAATCGGGCGAATAGAGAACATCGACCGCGCCGATCCACAGTTCGATCGGCAGCGGCGCACGGGCGCGCTGCCACAGCGCGGCAAGGTAGCGTTCGGTCAACGGCGCGCGGCGAATCGAAAAATTGGGGGGCCAGTCAAATTGGAGCAGGTCGGAGCGCGCGTCGCGCGGGACGAAGAGGACGTACCGGTTTGCGTGGTCAAGCCGCGCCAGCGCGCGGATCAGTTCGCGCGCGTAGCGACCGATCCCGGCGCGTTCGCGGGCAGCGGAGGTAAAATCGATGCCGATCGTTAGTCGCATAGTCGCCTAGTCTTGTAATCAGGCAACCGGACTAGACGACTACCTGACCACACAACCACGCGACTAGATTCCCCGATACGTCCATCGCCGGTTGACAAAAAAATTCCAGAACAGCACGATAACCACTGCCGTCGCTTTCGCCAGATTGTAATCCAGCGGGTGCGGAAAAGCCGAAGCGAACACCAGCGCATCCGTAGACACAAAGACGATTTCATTGATCGCCAATCCAGCAACATTCACCAGCGCGTACTGACCAAATTGCGTGCGTAGCGGGCGTTGGCGCGATTCAGGAAACGTCCACAAACGATTCCAAATAAAATTGCTGATGATCGCGCACGTCACCGAAACGAGGTTCGCGTACGCTTTGTGCCAGCCAAAGCCAAGCACCAGCAGGTTGAGCACGCCGAAATCCACCACTGCACCGATCAAGCCGACGGCGGCGAATTTTAGAAAACGGTTCAGCTCACCTTGATTGCTCAGGACGAGCGAAGCAAGTCTAGACAACCCAACCTCCGAATCCATCCCGAATGACAAAGGGTCATTTGCCGTTCGTCATCTTGAAACTTGTCATCGCCGCGACGATACCCAAGCCAATCCCTACTTGCACGTGCATCCCGTGAACGAACAAGTTGTCGAAACCGTTGTGGACGGACAAGGCGACGAGCATACCGAGTAGCCCCGCCGCGATGCTGCGATGCCAGCCGCGCGTGACGCGGACGGCGCGCCAACCCTGCCAAAACGCGGCTGCCCACAAGATCAAATACGCGACCAATCCGACGATGCCGGCTTCCGCCGCGATATTGAGATAGTAATTGTGCGCGTGACCCAGCGGATTGCTCCAGCCCGGCAGCGCGTACGCCGGATACGCCACCGCGTAATTGCCAATGCCGATGCCGAGCAGCGGATGCGCCGCAAACATCATCGCCGCCGATTCCCAATGCGCCATCCGTTCGACAATCGCGTAATTGGTATCGTTCACCTTGACGCCGCGCACATCGAACACGCCAAAGTAATCGGCGACGCCGCTGAAACGCTCGGCAACCACCGATGGGATGATATTGATACTGCTGAGCAGAACGACAATCGCCAGCGCGAACGCGGCAATGACCGATAACACCAACGCGCGCCGGCTCTGCACGACCGTCGTGATGACCAGCGCCGCGCCGACGCCCAGCCACGCGCCGCGCGACCAGGACATGAAGAGCGCGGCGAGTAGCGCGACAAGTGAAAGCGCGGCTAACACCACAAGTGGGTAATGGGTAGTGGAAAGTGAAAAGTTCTTTCTATTCACTAACCACTGACCACTAATCACTGCAAGCGCGACCGGCGCGATCAAGCCAAGGTACCCCGCGTACGGATTCGGCTGCTCGAAAGTGCCGAACGCGCGCATGAATCGATCAAAGAGGATAAAGCCGGCAGGACCCACCTGAAACAGGAATTGGTAAATGCCGATCGCGGCTTCCGACAGCCCGGCGAGGAACATCGCGGCAAGCACGCGCGGCAGCTTGGCGGCGTCGAGATTATTCGCGACGAAAACGTACATCGCAAACATCTCTGCCCATTTGGCAAATTCCTTTAGCGCGAATTGGAGCGACAGCGCGACGGTCATCGAGAGGAGCGCCGCGCCGAGAAAGAGCGCGAAGGGCAGCGCCAAGGGCTGCCAGCGGATCACGATGGCGCGATCCTGCACGATCATCCGCGCGAGCCACAGCGCGATCACCAGCGCAACCAGCAGATCGACCGCCGTCAGATTGCCTGCGCCGACAGAGACCGGAAACAACGAGCCGTACGGCACGGCGAAGACGAGCGCGTATAGCGCCAGTTCGGGAAAACGCAGGATGGCAAGCGCGGCGAGCGCGCCGCCGATCGCGAGCACCGCGCTCGTCAGCGGCAAAACAATCAACGCGCCGGCGGTTGCGAGAAAAGCCAGCGCGAGCCAGAGCCAGTTCAGATTATGCCGCGCAGTCTCCACATGAATCATACCCGTCCGATAGTCGGATAGTCGTGTGGTCAGGTAGTCAACTGACTATGTGACTAGATGACCAGGCGACCAACTGACTATTTCCGTTTCATCTTCTCGGCAAAATACGCAATCGTCTTCTCCAGCCCTTCGTCCAGCCCTACCGTCGGTTCCCAGCCCAGGACGCGCTTGGCTTTGGAAATGTCCGGGCAGCGGCGATTGGGGTCGTCCACCGGGCGCGGTTGAAACTTGATGCCCGCCTTGTTGCCGGTGAGCGCGTTGATTTTCTCCGCGAAGGTCAGAATCGTCATCTCGTTCGGATTGCCGATATTGACCGGCAACAACTCGTTCGATGCCAGCAAGCGCGCGATGCCTTCGACCAGATCGGACACGTAGCAGAAGGAACGCGTCTGCGAGCCGTCGCCGTGTACCGTGAGCGGCTCGCCGCGAATCGCCTGCCCCACAAAATTCGGCACGACACGCCCATCATCGAGCGCATTGCGCGGACCGTAGGTGTTGAAGATGCGGACGATGCGCGTGTCGAGGTTGTGCGCGCGATGGTACGCCAGCGTCATCGCTTCCGCGTAGCGCTTGGCTTCGTCGTAGACGCCGCGCGGACCGATCGGGTTGACGTTGCCCCAGTAGTCTTCGGACTGCGGCGAAATTTTCGGATCGCCGTACACTTCCGACGTCGAGGCTAACAAGAATCGTGCGCCTTTGGCGCGCGCTAGTCCGCACGCCTTGTGCGTACCCAGCGCGCCAACTTTGAGCGTCTGGATGGGATACGCGATGTACGAGACCGGGCTGGCAGGCGACGCAAAGTGCAGCACCGCGTCGATGTAACCATCGACGCGCAGATGTTCGGTCACATCCTGCCGGATGAATCGAAAGTGCGGGTGATTTTGTAAATGCGCGATGTTGTCTGGACTGCCGGTAATGAAATTGTCGACGGCGATCACCTCTTCGCCGCGCGCCAGAAAATAATCGCACAGGTGCGAGCCGATAAAGCCCGCGCCGCCAGTGATGAGAATCCGCATTGGTGAAATACCTCCACAAGCGATGTGGCGCAATTATAAATGACAAATGGGCAAATGACAAATAAACGAGGGGCGAACTACCCAACCGCCTAATCACCCAATTTCCTGATCTCCCAGTTGCATCATCACCGCCAGCGTCAGCATCCACACAAACGCGAGATCGACGTAAAAGTACGCGGCGTCGATCATTCCGTGCGCGAGCGCGGCAGTCATACTCGCCATCAATCCAAGCGCCAACGCGCGCTCCATCCCGGCAAGTCTCCCCAACTTCTTGAATCCGCGCCGATAGAACTCGATCAAGAACCACGCCAGCACCACGACCCCGCCGATTCCCAGCCGCACCCAGAAATCCAAAACGATATTGTGCGGATGCGCGAGATTCGGCTCGCGCCACGCATCCGGCTGGATGTACTTGGGGTACTCGTACAGAAAATTGTCCAACCCCACGCCAAAGACCGGATGATCGCGAATCATCGCCGCTGCGGATTCCCAAACGCTGACGCGGAAAAAGCCGGTGCCGGTGCCTTCTTGAAAGAGCGATCGGAATCGCGCGGTCTGTGAAAATGGAATGAGCGCGATCAGGGCGATGACGAGGAACGCGGCAAGCGCCAGCCGCACACGCCGTCCGCTCAACCAGCCGATGAAGACCAATGCCGCGCCGATGCCTAGCCATGCGCCGCGCGAGTAGGTGAGATACACCGCCAGCGCGATCGGAAGGGCGGCAAAGGCGTATGCGGCGCGCCGCCGCCGTTCGCCGACAAACAACGCCAGTGCAATGACGAGCGGCAGCGCGCGGTCGAGGTAGAGCGCGAGATTGTTCGGCGAGCCGTAGACCGCGAGCACGCGCCGCACGCCCTCGGCGACGATCACGTAATTTGTGAACACGAATTGGTACAGTCCAATGAGCGACACGGCAACCGCGGACAGGATGAATGCGTCCACCAATCGCCACACGTCGCGCCGCGTGAGACTCGACGCGCGAATCAATCCGTACAGCAGCGCCGGTTCGATGACGATCACGCGAAACTCGCGCATCGCCACGCCAAAGTTGCCCGCCATTCGGACAGAGACGACGCCGAGCAAGACGAAGAAGATGATCGCCAAGTCAAAAGTAGAAAGCGAAAAGTCAAATTTGCCTTTTGCCTTTTCACTTGTTACTTGCCTCACCGTCCACGCCGCGACCGCAACCAACGTCAGCACCTCGATCAACGAAAATTGCGCCGAGCCGAGAAGCGTTTTGGGCAGCAAGTAGAACGGGATCGTAAAGACGGCGATTGCCAAGCCAAGATCGAGGCGCAGCGCAAACAGAAAGACGAGGAGCGCGAGCAGCGCGAAATTCAGGACGACATTCGGCGAATAGTAAAACGCGACGACGCCGAACGCGAGCAGCGCGAATTGCGCGATCTCCGGCAGCGCGATAAAGCGTGCTTCAATCGCGCGCCACGCGTTTTGAATCGCCGGCAGGAGCGCGACGGCGGCAACCGCGCCGCGCCAAACGGCAACCAGCGCGACGACGAGCAGCGCGGCGAGGATGGCGTAGAAACGCGTGAAATCAAACGTGGCGGGCTGAAACGGCGCGGTCATGGCGTCCTCGACGCCAGTCATCAACGGAGTCGGCTGAAAATTTTTATCGAAAAGCGCAAAACCCCAGATCGGATCGTCGCTCGGCGCGTTCGGTTGAAAGGTCTGGACGATCAGCGCGGTCATCCAGGGCCATTCGCTCCGCGCGCGCTGCACCGCGCCGACGAGCCGCGCGTTCTGTTTCTGCGGCGTATCAGTGCCCCACGGCGACGGCTTGCCGCGCCAGTCCGGCGGCAGCGCGTTCCAGCCAAACTCGACCGCCCACATCGGCTTGGACGCGTCGCCATGCGCGACCATCTCCTCGCGTAGCAGGATCGCGCGCGAGAAATTGAAAACGTCCATCGCGACGCGGCGGTCGTCGGGTCCGCTCCACATCCCGTACGGTTCAGCGCCGAGGATGTCAAAGTACGGCTGCGCGCCGGCGTCGTACATTTCGCGCAAGAACAGAATGTCCGAGTAATCGGGATGACCGCGAATCAACTCGTCGTTAGGCGCGAGTCCCGCCGAGATAATGCTGACAGCGGGATCGACCGCGCGCGCCGCGATCGCGCCAGCGCGCAAGAGCGCGGTGTACTGGATCGCGTCGGCGTTGCGGTGCCCCCAAAACGGCTGGATGTTCGGATTGTCCCACAGTTGAATCCGATACACGCGGCTGCCGTACCGCTGGACGAACGCCGCGACGAACCGCGCGTAATCGTCGACGTTGACCGGCGGCGCGGTCACAAGGTCTTGGTCGCCCGGCGCGCGCGCCCATGCTGGCGACGTGTCCAACACCGCGGTCAATTCTATCCCGTACTCGCCGGCGAGATTGACGATGCGGTCCCACTTGTCCCACTGAAACACACCCGGCTGCGGCTCGATCTCGCTCCAGTAAAAATGCTGGCGCGCCAGATAGAATCGGCTACCGTGAATCAGCTCGAGCGCGCGGCGCAAATCAGCTTCGCTCGAATACTGATCGAGCGAGACGTTGACGCCAATGGTCGCTGGTGCGAGCGGCGGCTTGATCGACGCCCCGTACGTCACGCCGCGCGTCTGCGTCTGCTCGTCCCGAACGATTCGATAGGAAATGAACGCCACAACGAAAATGATGGCAGCACAGAAAATAGCGACGACAAGATTTCGTTTCATGTGGTTTCGAGTTGTTCCAAAGAGTTTCAAATAGCCCAACAACATGAAACGATGTCAGACGATTTGAAACCATGTGAAACCCAGTTTTACTTGCCCCACCGCGGGAGCGACGACGCGCCATTCGCGGTGAGCGGCGACCAGCTTCCCGACGAGAAATCGTACAGCCATAGATCGCCATCGCGCACCGCGACGAGTTGCCGCGCGTCCGGCGACCACGCTACTTGTACGACGACAAGCCCATTTTCATTGGAGGTCGGAAAGATTTGCGTTTTGTTGCCGCCGTCGCGGTCCATCACGTCCAGCGCGTAGCGGCTGCGCTCGCTGTCGCTCGGCGCGAGCGCGACGCCGTAGGCGATGTGGCTGTCGCCGCGCGCGTCCGGCGGCGACCACACCGGCGCTGCCCACATACCGGTTTGCTTTGCCAGCGGCGCGTTCACCGTGCCGTCACGCGCGAGCGCCCACACCTCGAACGTGGGATCGTCGGTGGCGACGCTCGGATTGCCCAACGGCGCGTGCGCCGCGCCGATGATAAATCGACTGTCCGGCGACCAGGCAATCTGCGGCATCCACACCCAGTCGGCGCGCGTGCGGAACGGCGCGAAACGCTTGAGCACGCGGCGCGGCGCGGGGTTATCGGACGAAGCGCGGTTCGTGAGATCGATATAGCCGATCTCGTTGGCGAACGCGTACGCAATCGCCCGACCATCCGGCGACCAGGCAAAATTCGTGCCCCACCAACTGTACGGCGCCGGTACGCTGGACTTCCAGATCGTTTGCGGCGGTTTGAGCGGAACGGTGTCGCTCACGACCAGCGGCGCGACCAGCAGATCGTTGTGCGCTTTCCAGCCCGGCGCGCCCGGCGTCTTTTCGCCGGTCGAATACGCGATACTGCGCGCGTCCGGCGACAACTGCGCGTACAACACATCGTTGATCGGCAGCGCGCGCGGCGCTTCGCCCAGAACGAGCGTATCGATCAGCCAGAGCGTGTTCAGTCCGTTCGAGTTGGAATCTCCCGCGCGCGAGAAAAGCAGCCAACGTCCATCGGCGGACAATGAAAAGACGCGCCCGTCCAGATCGCCGGTCGATGTGAGCGGACGTTTTTCGCCGCTGGAGTGGCGCATTACCCACGCGTTGCCGTTGGCGAGATAGACGATGCTGCCGGTCAAGGGAACGGAAGGCAAACTGCCCTGCGTCCCGAGGGCGAGAATTTCGTCTTTGGGCTGGCGAATGATACTGCGCCCGGTCTCGCGTTGCGATGTTTCCTTGCCGTCTTCGAGTGTAAGGGTGTAGGTGATTTCGACGGTGCCGTTCGCGCCGAGCTGCACGATGCGCATCTGATCGGCTGGGTAGGACTCGTCGCGGACGAGTTGGCGCGTGAAGGGAATCGGCTGGCGCACGACTTGTACTTTGAGCTGGACGCGCGTGACGGTGATCGTCGCGCTGCGGGCGATGGGGGCAAATACCGGCGGATCGACGCGGTCGTTATCGCCCAGCGTGATGTTCTGCTCGTTCAGCACATCTTGGACCGTGGCGGCTTGCGTCTCCACCACACGACGTTCGCCATCGACCAAGATCACGACGCGCTTGGGAGTCGGCGCGCACGCGGCGATCAGCAGCAGGGCAAACCAGAGCAAGGTTTTCGGAGTGGAACGCACGGGGGCAAGTGTAGCACAGGTTGAGCGAGGCGGCAAACCCGCAAACGTTTTGCGAATCGAGGCAAGTTAAGGTATAATGAAACAGAACGTCAGACTCAACGAGGAGAAACGCTTGCGCGCGTTGATTACGGGTCTCAACGGATTTGCCGGCAGCCACCTGGCTGATTTTCTGCTGGCTCAGGGGAACGTAGAAATATTTGGCGGGGTGTTCGGCAATTGCGAGAACATCGTCCACCTTGACGGGCGCGTCACGTTTATCGAAGGCGATTTACGCGAGCTACGATTCGCCCAAGCGCTGCTTGCGCAGGCGCAGCCCGACCGGATTTATCATCTCGCCGGTCAGGCATTTCCGCCGCTTTCGTGGCAAGACCCGTGGGGCACCATCGAGGTGAACCTGCGCGCGGAAGTGAACCTGCTGCATGCCGCCGCGCAAGCCAAGTCTACCGCGCGCATTCTCGTGATCGGCTCCTTTGAAGAGTACGGGCGCGTCGATCCAAGCCGGCTGCCGGTAAGCGAAGACGCGCCGCTCCATCCCGACAGCCCGTACGGCGTCAGCAAAATCGGACAGGATTTTCTGGGGCTGCAATATTTTCTGAGTCACGCGTTGCACGTCGTGCGGGTGCGCCCCTCCAACCACATCGGACCGCGGCAGAACGAGCAGTTCGTCACATCGAATTTTGCCAAACAGATTGCAGAGATCGAAGCCGGCGCGCGCGCGCCGGTGCTCTACGTCGGCAACTTGACCGCGCAGCGCGATTTCACCGATGTGCACGATATGATGCGCGCGTATTATCTCGCGCTGGAGCGCGGCGTCGCGGGCGAGGTGTACAACATCGGCAGCGGACGCGCGTGGTCGATCCAGCAGGTGCTCGATTTGATGCTGCAGCAGAGCCGCGTCGCGATTCGCGTCGAGCAAGACGCGGCGCGGCTGCGCCCGTCCGATACGCCGGTGATGTACTGCGACGCGAGCAAATTTCGCGCGCAGACCGGCTGGGAACCAACGATACCGCTGGAGCAAAGTCTGCGCGAGATTCTGGATTACTGGCGCGAGATAGTGCAGAGTAAACCAGAAGACAAGTAAACAAGTAGCCGGGTGGACAAGCAGACTTGTCTCCCTGTTCACTTGTATACCTGTCCAATCTCTCTTGGGAGTGGTGAATGACGAAAAAATGCGCGTTGATCACCGGGGTAACCGGTCAGGACGGCAGTTATCTTGCCGAACACCTCTTAGAACAGGGCTATCAAGTCATCGGCATGGTACGCCGCACCTCGACGATCAACTTTGAGCGCATCATCGACATCCAGGACAAGATCACGCTCGCGCAGGGCGACCTGCTCGATCCAAGTTCGCTGATCGACATTCTGCGCGAGCATCGCCCCACCGAAGTCTACAACCTCGCCGCGCAGTCGTTCATCCCGACCTCGTTCAAGCAGCCGGTGCTGACCGGCGAATTTACCGCGCTTGGCGTGACGCGCGTGCTCGAAGCCATCCGCGTCGTCGATCCCGAGATTCGATTTTATCAGGCGTCGAGCAGCGAGATGTTCGGCAAGGTGGTCGAGATTCCGCAAAAGGAAACGACGCCGTTCCATCCGCGCAGTCCGTACGGCGTCGCTAAACTCTACGGACACTGGATCACGGTCAACTATCGCGAGTCGTACAATTTGTTTGCGGTTTCGGGCATTCTGTTCAATCACGAATCTCCGCGGCGTGGCTTGGAATTTGTGACGCACAAGGTGACGTACAACGCAGCAAAGATCGCGCTCGGTCTCGCAGACAAACTGCCGCTCGGCAACCTCGACGCGCAACGCGACTGGGGCTGGGCGCCGGATTACGTCCGGATGATGCATCTGATGCTTCAGCAAGACCATCCGGAGGATTACGTCATCGCGACCGGCCGCACGCACTCGATCAAGCGGCTGTGCGAGGTCGCGTTTGGCTGCGTGGATTTGGACTGGCAGCGGTACGTTTACGTGAACCCCGCTGATCTGCGCCCTGCCGACGTTGATCTGCTGATCGGCGATGCGAGCAAAGCGCGTCAGAAACTCGGCTGGGAACCGCACGTGACGTTCGAGGAAATGATCCAGAAGATGGTCGAAGCGGACCTCGCCGCGCTGAAGAAGCAGCACCATTTATGACGGAAAAACTCTTCGGCACCGACGGCATCCGCGGCGTCGCGAACGAGTTTCCGCTCACGCCGGAATTCATCGCCCGCCTCGGCAGCGCGATCGGTCAAGTGCTGGGACGCGGTGAGCGCGCGCTGGCGTTGATCGGGCGCGACACCCGGCAGAGCGGCGCGATGATCGAGCACGCGCTCGCGGCGGGGCTGATGGCGCGGGGATTCGATACGCTGCACGTCGGCGTGCTGACGACGCCGGGCATCGCGTACCTGACACGGCGGCTCGGCGCGCGCTGCGGCATTTCGATTTCGGCGTCGCACAATCCGTTTGAAGACAACGGCATCAAGGTCTTTGGCGCGGATGGCTTCAAAATCCCGGACGCGCACGAGAATGAAATCGAAACACTGGCGCAGACCGCGAGTCAAGCGCAAGCCAACGCGGCAATCGGACAGCGCCGTGACGACGAAGCGCCGATTACCCATTACATCGAGTTCCTGCTAGACGCCGTTCAGCGCCAGCCGATTCTGCGCGGCAAGCGCGTCGTGATCGACTGCAACAACGGCGCAACGTTCGAGCTTGCCCAGCGCGTGCTGAGCGCGCTCGGCGCGCAGACCATCGCGCTGAATGACCAGCCCGATGGCGTCAACATCAATCGCGGCTATGACGCGCTCGAGCCGAAAGTGCTGCGCGAAACCGTGCTGCGCGAGCGTGCGGATTTCGGCGTACAGTTCGACGGCGACGGCGACCGCGCGGTGTTTGTCGACGAGCGCGGCAATTACGTCGATGGCGATTTCGTCCTGGCGATGCTCGCGCGCGATTTTCAAACGCGCGGCAAGTTGAACCACCGCGCGGTAGTCTCGACCGTGATGGCAAACGTCGGCTTGGAGAAATCGCTGCGCGAGATCGGCGTGGCGCTGGAACGCACGGCGGTCGGCGACCGCTGGGTCACGGAGCGGATGCGCGCGACCGGCGCGGTGATCGGCGGCGAACAGTCCGGGCACATCGTCTTGTTCGACGGCGGGCACACGACTGGCGATGGACTGTACACTGCGATTCGCGTGGCGGAGCTGTTGGCGCGGCGCGGCGAGCCACTGTCGGCGCTAGCGGCGTGTATGGAAAAATATCCGCAAGTTCTGGTGAACGTGCGCGTGCCGCGCAAGCCGCCGCTCGAACAAATCCCACAAATTCAGACGCAAGTCGAGCAAGCGCGCGCGACGCTCGGCGATGGCTCGCGCATCTTGCTGCGGTACTCCGGCACGGAGAATTTGGCGCGCGTGATGATCGAAGGCAGCGATGCGAGGCTGATCGAACGCGAGGCGAATGCGATCGCGGCGGTGATTCAGGAGACAATCACATAATTGATGATTTCAGATTTATGATTTGGCTGGAACGCCGGATGCGCATTCTAAATCTGAAATCCGAAATCCTAAATTTGATTGAGGACAACGATGCCTACCCAAATCATTTTCGGCACGGACGGTTGGCGCGGCGTGATCGCCGACGATTACACCTTTGAGAACGTGCGGCGCTGCGCGCATGGAATGGCGCAGTACCTGATCGCGACCCAGCAAGCCGCGCGCGGGCTAATCATCGGCTACGACACGCGTTTTGAATCCGATCTCTTCGCGCAGGCAGCCGCCGAAGTGCTTGCCGCGCACGGCATCAAGGCGTACCTGGTGGATCGCGCGACGCCGACGCCGGTGATTTCGTTTTCGATTCTCGATAAAAAAGCCGCTGGCGCGGTGAACATCACTGCCAGCCACAACCCGCCGACCTGGAACGGATTCAAGGTGCGCGCGGATTACGCCGGCGCGATCGCGCCGGACGGGCTGAAGCAGATCGAAGCGCGCATTCCCGCGCCGGAAGCCATCCAGCGGATACCGTTCGATGACGCGCGCGCGAAAGGGCTGGTCGAAATCTTCGATCCCAAACCGGCGTTCCGCGCGCAACTCGACCAGCTGGTGAACATCGATCCGCTGCGCCGCGCCGGCTTGACTGTCGCGGTCGATTCGATGTGGGGCGCGGGCTTTGGCTGGTTCAAGGAAATACTGGCAGGCGGAACGACGCGCGTGGTCGAGATTCATGATCACCGCAACCCGGCGTTTCCGGAGATGCACAACCCGGAGCCGATTCCGCCGAACGTCAATCACTTGATGGAACTCGTCCTGCGCGAGAAGGCGCACGTCGGCATCGCGACGGACGGCGACGCCGACCGCGTCGGCGGCTCGACCGAGAAAGGCGTATTCATTCACCAGTTGCAGATGTATGCGCTGCTCACGCTGTACTTGCTCGAGGTGCGCGGGATGCGTGGTCCAATCGTCAAGACGCTCAACACCACGTCGATGCTCGACGCGCTCGGCAAGCGGTTCAATGTGCCGGTGTACGAAACCGGCGTTGGCTTTAAGTACGTCGCGCCGAAGATTTTGGAGACGAATGCGCTGATCGGCGGCGAGGAATCCGGCGGCTATGCGTTTCGCGGCCACATTCCAGAGCGCGACGGCATCGTCGCCGGCTTGTTCCTGATCGATTTTGTCGTGCAGACCGGCAAGACGCCGTCGCAGTTGCTCGATCACCTTTTCGATTTGGTCGGTCCGCACTATTACGAACGCATCGACACCGATTTTCCAGAAGCGCAGCGCGCGGCGATCACTAAGCGATTGCAGGATGCCCAGCCCGCGGAAATTGCCGGGTTCAAAGTGACCGGCATCAACACGATGGACGGCTTTAAGTACTTGCTCGACGACGGCGGCTGGCTGGTGATCCGTTTCTCCGGCACCGAGCCGATCATGCGCTTTTACGTCGAAACGACGCAGGACAACAAGCGGCAGGATGTTCTCGACGCGGGATTGAAGTTAGCAGGATTGAGATAGAATTGAATCGCAAGGTCGCGAAGCGCGCAAAGATAAACTGGTCTTTCTTCGCGTTCTTGGCGTCTTCGCGGTGGAATTGATGCTCATCGACGCACACTGCCACTTGGACGACGACCAATTTGCAGATGACCTCGGCGCGGTGCTGGCACGCGCGGCAGATGCCGGCGTCCAGACGATCATCACCGCTGGCGCGGACGTGGCATCGAGCCGCGCGGCAGTGGCGCTGGCGGAAAAGTACGATCGCGTTTACGCGGTCGTCGGCGTTCATCCGGAACATGCGGCGACATTCGATGACGCGGCAGCGAATACCATCCGCGCTTTGGCGCGGCACGACAAGGTCGTCGGCATCGGCGAGATCGGTTTGGATTTCTACTGGCAGAATAATCCGCCGCGCGCGGCGCAGGAACGCGCACTCGTCGCGCAGATGAACCTCGCGCAAGAATTGGACAAGCCGGTCGTGATCCACGACCGCGACGCGCACGACGCCATCATCGAAATCATCCAACGACGCGGCGGTAAACCGCGCGGCATCTTGCACTGCTTCTCCGGCGATTTGGATATGGCGCGGCGCGCGATCGATCTGGGATTTTGCATTTCGTTCGCGGGAAATCTAACGTTCAAGAACGCGCGGCAATTGCAGGAGATCGCACGCGCGCTGCCGCTGGAGCGCATCGTGATCGAAACCGACGCGCCGTACCTGTCGCCGCAGCGCGGCGCGCGCAACGAACCGGCGAATGTCGCGCGCGTCGCCGCGAAAATCGCCGAACTGAAAAATATCGAAACATCCGTGGTTGAACAAGCCACAACGCGCAATAGCCAATTGCTGTTTGGTTTGTCATAGACCGAGTGAGGACTGGTTGGGTATCAATTCGATTCTATCTCCCATACAGAATGAACTACAAACCGTCGAGGTCCGTTTGCGAGACGCAGTCCGCGTCGACTTTGAGCCGTTATCGAACGTTTTTGAATCGCTGATCGGCAGCGGAGGCAAGCGCATCCGCCCCGCGCTGGCAATTCTCGCCACGCGTTTTTACCCGACCGATCCAGACAAGGCGCTGACGCTGGCGGTGACGCTGGAACTGGTGCACGCCGCGACGCTGATCCACGACGATTTGATCGATCGGTCGCCGCTGCGCCGCGGCAGCCCGACAATCAGTTCGCGCTGGAGCGGCACGGCGACCGTGCTCGCCGGTGATTTCCTGCTTGCGCGCGCGGCGGACATCGCGGCGACCATCGGGAATTTTCGCGTCATGTCGATCTTTGCGAAAACACTGATGGACATTTGCGAAGGCGAGATTCGGCAGGACTTTGGCGGTGCGCATTGGCCGCCCAATCGCGAACAGTACTACCGCCACATCGACAGTAAGACGGCGTCGCTCTTCACCGCGGCGACCGAAGGCGGCGCGGTCTTGAGCGCCGCGCCTGAAAGCGAGATCGCCGCATTGAAATCGTACGGGCACAACCTGGGAATGGCGTTCCAAATCGCGGATGACATCCTGGATTTCACCGCGGACGAGCGCGAACTCGGCAAGCCGGTCGGCAGCGACTTGAGGCAGGGAACGTTCACGCTGCCGGTGTTTTACTTCATCGATCAGGACGCGCGCGGCGCCAAGATCGTCGATTTTCTCAGCGAAGATATGGACGCGCTTGTCGACGCCATCCGCCATTCGTCCGCCATCGACGCGTCGAAAGCGGAGGCGCGCCAGTTCACGCAGAACGCCAGAGACGCGCTGAGCATTTTCCCAGACAATGCGTACCGCCGCGCGCTGATCGACCTGGCGACGTACGTCGTGGATCGGACATTGTAAGGTTACGGGTGGACCTCTCGGTCATCATCGTCAGCTGGAATGTGCGCGAGCTGCTGCGACAGTGCCTTGTATCAGTCGTCAGTCGTCCGTCATCAGTAGTCAGACAAGAACGCGGCGATCTGGCGACTGGCGACTGGCGACTGACGACTGAAGTTATTGTTGTTGACAACGCCTCCGCCGACGGCACCGTCGAAATGCTGCGCGCGGACTTTACGAGCGTGCGCGTGATCGCCAATTCCGAGAATGTGGGTTTCACGCGTGGCAACAATCAAGCCCTTGCAATCGCGCAAGGGCGTTATCTTTTTTTGCTCAATCCCGATACCGAACTGCTCCCCGGCGCGCTGCCAACGCTGATCGATTACGCGGAGGCGCATCCGCGCGCCGGCATCATCGGTCCGCGGCTGTTCTACGGCGACGGGACGCCGCAATCGTCGCGGCGGCGTTTCCCCACGCTCGCGACGGCGTTCCTCGAATCGACGAAACTCCAGCAGTGGTTCCCGCGCAACCGCGCGCTGACGCGCTATTACATGCTCGATACATCCGACGACGCGACGCAAGAGGTCGATTGGGTCAACGGCTCGGCGATGTTCGTGCGGCGCGAGGTGTACGATCAGATCGGCGGCTTGGATGAAGCGTTCTTCATGTACTCGGAAGAACTCGATTGGTGCTACCGCGCCAAGCGCGCGGGCTGGCAGGTGGTCTATCTGCCCACTGCGCTGGTGACTCACTATGAAGGCAAATCGTCGGAGCAAGTCGTCGCGGCACGCGACATTTATTTTCACTCCAGCAAGATTCGCTTCTTCCGCAAGTATCGCGGCGCGCTCGTCGCGGAGATTCTGCGCGCGTTCCTGCTCCTGATGTTTGCGTACCAAATCGCGGAAGAATCTGCCAAGTGGCTCGTCGGACACAAGCGCGCGATGCGCGCAGCGCGGGTGAAGGCATACGCGCAGGTGGTACGGAGCGGGCTAAATGCGTGAACCGCGCGTCCTTTTCATCACCGGCGAGTTTCCTCCCATGCAAGGCGGCGTGGGCGATTGCACGAACGAGATCGCCCAAGGTCTTGCCGCGCGCGGCGCGGACGTGTGCGTGTTCACATCCACACAGGCAGGCACGCATCACGAGTCACGCATCACCGTTCTCCCAGTCATTGAACACTGGGATTGGTCGTGTCTGGGCGCCATCACGCGCGCCGCGCGCGAGTTCGCGCCGCAGATCATCCACATCCAGTACCAGACCGGCGCGTTCGGGATGCACCCCGCGATCGATTTCCTGCCGCGGTATCTCCACCGGCAGCAAGCAATCCGCGCGCGCGTCGTCACCACTTTCCACGATCTGCGCGTTCCGTACCTCTTCCCTAAAGCCGGACGCGTGCGCGAGTGGGTCACGCGCGAACTCGCGCGCTCCAGCGACGCGACGATTGCTACCAATGACGAAGACTATTCGCGCCTTTTAACTTTGAACTTGAACCTTTTGACTTTGATTCCCATTGGCTCTAACATCCCAACCACCTCACCCCTGAACTATCAGAGAGATTCCTGGCGCAGACAGTTCGGCGTCGCGGAAAATGAAACACTTCTCTGCTACTTTGGTTTTCTCAATGAAAGCAAAGGCGGCGAGACGCTCGTCCGCGCGCTCGCGCAAATCCCAGACGCAAAACTCTGGATGATCGGCGGGCAGGTGGGCGCGAGCGATCCAACGAACGCGGCGTACCTCGCCAAAGTGAAAACACTAATCGCGGAATTCGGACTAACCGACCGCGTCCGGTGGACGGATTACACGCCGCCGGAGATCGTCACCGCGAATTTCCTTGCCTCGGATATTTGTGTGCTGCCGTACCGTGACGGCGCGTCGTACCGCCGCGGAACGCTGATGGCGGCGCTCGCGCATGGGATGACGATTGTGACAACCACGCCGCGCGGCATCAGGGCGATTCATGAATCGCCCCTACCGGCATTGCGCGACGGCGAAAATTGCTTGCTCGTTCCGCCGGACGATCCGACCGCGCTCGCGTCAGCAATTCAGCGCGCGGCAGCGTCGCCGGAACTGCGCGCGAGAATCGGCGCGGGCGCGCGCCAACTCGCGCAGTATTTCACCTGGGACAAGATTGCAAAGCAACACCTTGAACTGTACCAGCGAATGGCAAATGGCGCATAGCAGATAGCGAATCACGCATCACGTTTTACGTTCGCTCGTCTCCTCGCTCGTACTCCTCTACGTGATTTACCGGTTTACATCGCCGCATTTTGTTGTATAATACAAATGTTCGATTATGGCATACCGTAAAACAACGCGCGCAAAATCAAAAGAACAACCCAAGCCCAAGCCACTGCTTCGACTCGACGCAGACCGCTGGGAAGAGATCGCCTCCATCGGCGTCATCATTCTAGCGCTGCTCACCCTGCTCGGCGCGTTTAATCTGAGCGGCGGAATTTTCCTCGGCGCGTGGGTACAATTGCTCCAGACGCTCCTCGGCTGGGGCGTTTACGTCGCGCCCTTTGTCTTCGGCGGATTAGGCGTCTGGCTTTTCCTCGACGCACTCGACAAAACCTGGAACATCGGCTGGGAACGTCCGATTGGCGTCGTGTCCGGTTACTTGCTCATCTTGTCGATTCTACATTGGCTCAACTCGCTTGCCGATCCCACCAAGGCGCCAGCCAGCAGCGCCTCCAGCACCCCTCAAGGCGGCGGCATCATCGGCTGGGCGATCACGTCGATTCTCGTCGGCGCGCTGGGCGAGATTGGCGCGCTACTTGCGCTGGTCGCTGGCATCGCGGTCACGCTCATCCTGCTCTTCAATATTTCACTGCCGGAGCTCGCGCGCCGGGTAGTCTATCTCGCACGCATCACGCGCCACCTGCCGCAAGAATTGCAGCAATTTCGGAGGAAAGACAAAGCGCCGCCGATTCAACCGCCGCTGCCTGCGCCCGCCGATTATCGCCGCGCGTCCGCGTCGCGCCCGGGTCTGCCGCCGGCACGCGAGCCGCGCGCGGCGATTCCGCCTCCCGCGCTGCCAACGGACGCCAAACCCGAAACCGCCGCGCCGCGCGGCAGTGCCGTCGCGGCGCGCATTATCGGCGGCGGTCCGTCTCCCGCCGCGCCGGTGATTCAGCGCGAGTGGCGGCTGCCGGACATTCCCGATATTTTGGAAGAGAGCGCGGAATCTGAGATCAATCAGCAGGAAATCCGCACGCGCGTCCGCGTGATCGAAGAGACGCTCCAGCATTTCGGCGTGCCCGCCAAAGTGCTGGAAGTGAACCAGGGACCAACGATCACGCAATTCGGCGTCGAGCCGGGTTTCGTCGAGCAAAAAGGCGTCGACGGCAAAGTGCACCGTGTCAAGGTGAAGGTCAGCCGCATCAGCGCGCTGCAGCACGACCTGGAACTCGCGCTCGCCGCCGCGCCGATCCGCATCGAAGCGCCGGTGCCGGGGCGCAGCGTCGTCGGCATCGAAGTGCCGAACTCGCAGACCGCGCTCGTCAGTTTGCGCGGCGTGATGGAATCGGAAACGTTCAAGACAATGAAATCGAAACTGCGGATCGCGCTGGGTCAGGACGTAGCGGGTCAGCCGATCTGCGCCGACCTCGCGTCGATGCCGCACCTGCTCGTCGCCGGCGCGACCGGCTCCGGCAAATCGGTCTGCATCAACGCGATCATTGGTGGACTGCTCTGTACGACGACGCCGGAGGAAGTGCGTTTCATCATGGTCGATCCCAAGCGCGTCGAGTTGGTGAATTTCAACGGCATTCCCCACTTGCTCCAGCCGGTCGTCGTCGAGATGGACCAAGCCGTCGCCGCGCTCCAGAACACGGTCAACGAAATGGACCGGCGGTTCAAGCTATTCGCGCAAAAAGGCGCGCGCAATATCGAAATCTACAACCACATGATCGAGGACAAGGCGGGCGAGGAGAAGCTGCCGTTCCTCATCGTCATCGTCGACGAGTTGGCGGACTTGATGATGATGTCGCCGCAAGAAGTCGAGCATACGATCACGCGTCTCGCGCAGATGGCGCGCGCGACCGGCATCCATCTGATTCTCGCGACGCAGCGTCCGTCGGTCGATGTGGTCACCGGCTTGATCAAGGCGAACTTTCCGGCGCGCATTTCGTTCGCGGTGACGAGCCAGATCGATTCGCGCGTCGTCCTCGATTCGCCGGGCGCAGAGAAGCTGCTTGGGCGCGGCGACATGCTATATATGTCAAGCGATTCGTCGAAGCTGGTGCGTCTGCAGGGCTGCTTCGTCTCCGACCACGAACTGGAAAAACTCGTGACGTACTGGAAGGATTTCGCGCCGCCAATGCCGGCAGACCAAGCCGCGCCGTCCAAGCCGGCGACGGCTGACGATTTTGTGCAGCCGACGCTGTGGGGCGATACGCCGGCAAAACCGCAAGCCGCGCCGGGCGAAGACGACTTGCTGCCGCAAGCGATCGAGGTGGTGAAGCAGAGTCACAAAGCGTCGGTGTCGCTGTTGCAGCGAAAACTTCGCATCGGCTATTCCCGCGCCGCGCGCTTGATCGAATTGCTGGAGGAAAAAGGCATCGTTGGTCCGGACGAAGGACCGACCAAAGGTCGCACCGTCCGCGTGGCGCAAGAGCGCGCGCCGGACGCGCCGTCCTCCGCAACGCCGCGCCGGGAGTTTCAGGAAGAGGATGACTTTGCGGATTGGACAGATGAGGACTGGGACGATTTGAACAAGGAATAAATCATCTCCATAATGCCCACGCCTTGGAACCAGGACGCTAGCATTTCTATTCTTGCGCGCTTCAACCGGGGAAGAAGAGGCGGAGGGCTGAGTAGAAACGGCGAAGACAAAAAACCTCGTTGGTACCGCGGTACTATCGCCGGGCTGTTTTAGGTTTTTGTGCTTTCTCGATTTTTGTGCTATATTTTGCGAGCCGATCTTGCAATGCTGCACGACAAATTTACCGCAGAGACGCGGACCGACCGAGATCCCCGACCGAACTTCTCGGCTGCGCCTCTGCGGTTTCATTTTCCCTCGTCGAAATCCCAATGAAAGGAGACTGATAATGAAACAAGTCTTGATCGTGCTCTTGCTGGCGCTGGTCGCCATCGCCGCGGTCGCATGCGGCGCGCAGCCAACGCCCACCCCTCAGCCGTCGCCCACCCAAGCGCTGCCCACGGCAACGGCAACACCCACTCAAGCCGCGACGCCGACCTCTGCGCCGACCGCCGTGCCCACTCAAGCCGCGACGCCGACCCCCGCGCCACCCACGATGACGCCGACGCGCACGCGCGTACCGGCAACGCCCAAGCCGGCAGCCACCGCGACGCCGGCGAAACCGCCAGCGCCCAAGGGCAGCATCGCGTATCACGTCAACACGACTGGTATTGACAGCGTATTCTCGCTCAATGTTGCAACCAACGTGACTACGCCGCTAGAAGACATTGGACCGGTGATGGATTTGAGGCCGGACATTAACACGAACGCGGCACCGTATGCGTGGTCGCCAGACAACAATTCCAAATTTGCGTACATCGCAACCGTTTCTCTCGGCGGTTCAAACGTACTGCGCGTGCGGGATTTTGCCACCGGCACCACCATTCCACTTTATTCTTCCGACGCCAACGGCGGCGGACTCTCCAGCCCAACCTGGTCGCCGGATGGGAGCCAAATCGCTTTTGTCCGGATGACGCCGAACCAAGCCGGTTGGGCGATCGACAAGGTGAATGTGAATGCCACGCCTTGTACAACTGGCAAGACCGAGTGTGAGATCAGGAACGTGCCAGGCGAGCAGTACCGCGGCGGTCTGTCGTGGTCGAAGCTGGGTGTGTTCGCACTGGCGTTCAACACGACCGGCAAGAACGATGTGTACTCGATGTATTCCGACGGCAGCGGCTTGCGCAATCTCACCAACAATCCCGCTGACGACGGCTCGCCGGTGTGGAGCCCCAACGGCAAGATGATCGCGTTCACGTCCACCCGCGATGGGCATCCGCAGATTTACGTGATGAACGCGGATGGCACCGGCTTGCGCCGCGTCAGCCAGGACAATCTGGCAGACTTTTCGCCAACCTGGTCACCGGATGGCAACTGGATCGCGTTCGCGTCCACGCGCAACGGCACAACCAATATTTACATGATGGACCTGAACGGCAACAATGTGACTCAACTGACCAAGACCGGCGGCGATCGACCCGCGTGGTCGCATTAAATAAAGACCCGAAGGGTTTAGACCCTTCGGGTTTTTGTTTTCCAACCAAAGGACGAAGGCGCAAATTTCATCCTTCATCCTTCTGACTTGACTTCTGTTCTCCACTCGGCATAGCGCGTATCGATGCCGCGCACCAGGTCGTGGTACAACAATTCGACGCGCTGCGTGATCGGTCCGAGACTACCGTCGCCCAGCGCGAAACGATCGATCGATGCGATCGGCGTGATCTCTGCGCCGGTGCCGCAGAGGAACGCTTCGCTCGCTGTATACAATTCCGTGCGATCCACTTCGCGCTCGATCACGTCCAGCTTCAAAACGTCGCGGCAGAGCTGGATGAGCGTCTCGCGCGTGATGCTCTCCAGAATTCCACTTGTCACCGACGGCGTGATGATCTTGCCGTTCCGCACGATCATCAAGCACGCGCCGGGCGCTTCCGCGACTTTGCCGTTTGGATTCAGTAGCAGCGCCGAGTCGTAGCCGTTGCGCTTGGCTTCTTCGGAAGCCATCCGCGAGTTCAAATAGTTCGACGATGCCTTGACGCGCGGCGGCATCACGTTATCGGTGATGCGCGTCCACGAACTGACGCACGCGTGCGACATCTTGCCGCTCTTAAGCCGCGAGAGCCAGGTCTGCGTCGTCAGCACGATGCGCGCCTGATCGCCGGACATTCCGCCGAAGGTCGCCGATTCGGTGAACGCGAACGGGCGGATGTAGGTATCGGCAGCGTATTCGTTCGCGCGCAGCAGATCGATCACGCCGTGGCGCAGCGCATCAGCCGCGATGGGCTGTTTCATTCGAATCAATCGAATCGATTGCGCGAAACGCTCCAGGTGCGCGTCGAGACGAAAGACGAAGAGCTTGCGCGCGGCGTCGTTCCAATACGCGCGAATTCCTTCGAAGACGAGCGAGACCGTCGACGTGCCCAATTGCGAGATGTGAACGGTCGCCTCGTTCCACGGCGTCAGTTTGCCGTCGACCCAGATGAATTTTGGATTGTCTGCCATGGTTCCTCCCGGTGACGCGTAACGAGTGACGTGTGGCAAGATCGCTTTCTCGCCACGCGTCACTCGCCACATGTCACGCTATTTGATTGCCGCGCGTCTCACCAAATCGAGCGCGCGGGTCGTTACCCACGCCTGCGCTTGCTCTTGAATGCCGCCAATCGTGTGCGCGCCGTGCGCTGTTTCCTGCGCCGTCGCGACCGCGATGACACTCTGCCCGGTATCCTCGCCGTACATATCCTGCGCCGAGCCGGTCGTGCCGAGCACGGCGAGCGCAATGTCCGCGCCGGTCATAGCGCGGAACTGCCGCGCGATCGTCGCCGCGTTTTCCTCGGTCAGCTCGGTCACGTTGTCGAGGAGCATCGCGGATTTGAGAATGCGGGTGCCTTCGGGGCGCTCGCGCAGCGCCTCGGCGATCTTGCCGGCGGTGTTCGTCTCCGCGATCGCGATGCGCCAGTTGCGCGCGGCAAGCAAGCGCGCGACAACTTCGGGCACGGTCTCTTCGCCCTCGCCGTAAATCCAATCGCCCAGCCGCGCGCGCACTTTCGCTTCCATCTCCCGGATCAGCGCTTCGGCTTCCGCGCGTGTTTTGGCTTTGGCAGTGACGCGCACATCGGTCTGCCCTGGATGCGCCAGCAACCCCACCGTAGGATTCGTCGACGTTTCGAGGTCGGTGATCTTGGCGTCGACGAGACTTTCGCCGATGGCGCACGTCCGCAGCGTCTTGCTCAGGATGATTTGCTCGCCGCCGGTCTTTTCGCGCAGCCACGGCAGGATGCGCGTTTCCATCAGATGTTTCATCTCGCGCGGGACGCCCGGCAGCGAGATGACGTAATGATCGTCGATTTCGACGATAAAGACCGGCGCCGTGCCGACCGGGTTCTCGATGGGCGTTGCGCCGCGCGGGACGTATGCTTGGCGCACATTGTTCTCGCTCATCGGCGTACCCCACCGGCTGAAGCGATCGTGAATTTGCGCGAGCAGAGTTTCGTCCAGGACCAACTCGCGGTTCGTCGCGCGCGCGACCGCCTCGCGCGTCATATCATCCACCGTGGGACCCAAGCCGCCGGTCGTGATGATGACGTCGGCGCGTGTCAGCGCGTGCGTGATCGCATCGACGATGCGTCCCACGTTGTCGCCGACGGTCGTGCGGAAGTACAGATCGACGCCGATCTCGGCGAGGCGCTGCGCGATCCATACCGCGTTCGTGTCAGTGATTTCACCCAATAAAAGTTCCGTGCCAATGGAAATGGTTTCTGCGCGCAAGGTTACCTCAGTTCCCTTATTTCCTTCATTTCCCGCGTGTCCTCGAAAAGGAAATGAAGGAAATGTAATTTACGATTTGAACAGATTGCTGACGAGGAACACCACATTCGCCGGACGCTCGGCAAGGCGGCGCATAAAGTACGGATACCAGTGCGTGCCGTACGGGACGTAGACGCGCATCGTGTATCCGTTCGCCGCGAGTTGGCGCTGCAAATCGTTGCGGATGCCGTAGAGCATTTGAAATTCAAAACGCGTGCGATCGATCTTGCGCTCGGCGGTGTAATGTCTCGCCCAGCGGATGATCTTTTCGTCGTGCGAAGCGATCTGTAGGTACGCGCCGCCGCTCGCGCCGTTGGGCTGGAGAAACATCTGCGCCAACTTGATGTAATTCGCGTCCACGTCTTTTTTCTGCGGGAACGCGACTTCTGCCGGTTCTTTGTACGCGCCTTTGCACAGCCGCACCGTCGCGTCCATTCCGATCAGCGCCTTGACGTCCTCTTCGCTGCGATAGAGGTACGCTTGAATCACGATGCCGACGTTATCGAATTCCTCGCGCAGCGTCTTGAAAATGTTCAGCGTCGCCTGCGTGTACTTGGAATCTTCCATATCGATCGTGACCATTGTACCGATCTGCTTCGCTTTGCCAACGATTTGGCGCACATTGTCGAGGCACACATCGGCGCTGAGGTCGAGTCCCATCTGGCTGAGTTTCAGCGAGACCTGGGTCGGAGTTTGGGTGGCGGCGATCGCGTCGAGCGCGCGCAGGTAACCGTCCTTTGCCGCGCGCGCTTCGGTTTCGTTCGTCACGCTCTCACCCAACTGATCGAAAGTGACTTGGATGTTCTGCGCGTTCAGCTTCTTGACGACATCGATAGCTTCTTCCAGTGTTTCGCCGGCGACAAAGCGGCGCGACACGCGCCGCGACAATGGAAACCCGACGACGAAATTACGCATGAGCGTATTCGTCGACAAGGCAAGAAATACATCGCGTAAAATGGGCATCGTTATCCTCCTTGATTCCTAGCCCGGTGGACTCGAGCGTTCGCGCGAAATTCAGCGCAAGAAAACGACCTCACGCTCACTCCGTTTCAAATATACTCACAAATATCGATAAAGTCAAAGGCAAGTTGAACTAATGGTGGAATTGGGCTATAATCATGGCGAGGTGAGTGATGATTTTCAAAGTTGAATTTGAGCAAGAGGAAGACGGACGTTGGCTTGCTGAAGTCCTTGACATGCCGGGTGTGCTGGCGTATGGGCGAACCAAGCCGGAGGCGATTGCCAAAGTGCAAGCATTGGCATTACGCGTGTTAGCGGATCGACTGGAACACGGCGAGACGGCTCCCAATCTCCTGAGCGTTTCGTTTGCAGCAGCATGAGCCAATGGCGTTCCGCGAAAGCACGTCGAGTCTTGGCAGCGTTGTTGCGGATTGGCTGGGAAGTCAAACGGACAACTGGCTCGCATCGCATCTTGGCACGAGCAGGTTGGGCTGATACGGTTTTCGCTTTTCACGACGGCGAAGAAATCGGCCCCAAGATGTTAGTGCGTATTGCCAAGGCAACGGGGTTAAAGCCAGAAGACATCTGAGATCGTAACAGAAGCAAAAACATGAAGGCGAGTCAGTGACTCGCCTTCATGTTTTCTTTGCTATTTGAATTCCTTGATCGCATCCACGATTTGCTGCGCCTGTGCGTCCGTCAATTCCGGATACATCGGCAGCGAGAGAATTTCGTGTGCCGCTTTTTCTGTCTCCGGAAAATCGCCGGCGTGATAGCCGAGATTCTGGTACACTGGCTGAAGGTGCAGCGGAATCGGATAGTGAATACCCGTTTCGATGCCGCGCGCTTTGAGATGTTTTTGTAGCGCATCGCGGTTTTTGGCGCGGATGCAGTAGATGTGATAGATCGGCTGGATGTGCGGCGGAACGTACGGCGTCACGATGTCGGTATTCGTCAGCAGCTCGGTATAGTAATCCGCGATCTCGCGCCGCCGCGCATTCCACGCGTCGAGGTGCGGCAACTTCGCGCCGAGAATCGCAGCTTGCAGCGCGTCGAGTCGATAGCCATAGCCGGTCAACCTGTGCGCGTATTTTTCGCTGCGACCGTGATCACGCAGCATCCGCGCGTGCTCGGCGAGCGCGACGTCGTTCGTCACCAGCGCGCCGGCGTCGCCGTACGCGCCGAGATTCTTGCCGGGATAGAATGAAAAGCACGCGACATCGCCCATCGTCCCGGCGCGCTTGCCGCGGTACTCCGCGCCATGCGCTTGCGCCGCGTCTTCGATCACGCGCAGGTTGTGCTTGCGCGCGAGGTTGAGGATCGCGTCCATCTCCGCGGGCTGACCGTAGAGGTGGACCGGGATGATCGCGCGGGTACGCGGCGTGATCGCTGCTTCGATCTTGTTCGGATCGATGTTGTACGTGCGCGGGTCGATATCGACCAAGACCGGCTTTGCGCCGATGAGCGAAATCACTTCCGC
>VFSW01001455.1_pt1 | contig 36113 bp, 30 predicted proteins | sample 5358111 | NCBI WGS metagenome assembly VFSW01 (sample SAMN11554181, study PRJNA540505) | mine drainage metagenome | isolation source: sediment from site ElyBrook_90M | place: USA: Ely Copper Mine, Vershire, VT | collected 2017 | reverse complement strand
GAAGGAAAGAAATCCGGACCAGGCGCTCTCCACGTGAAAATAAAAAATGCGTTGAATAAGGCCCATCGTGGCCTCGGTGGGAGCCCAGAGCAGCGCGGCATAGCTTGCGGCCGCGAGCAGAAGGAACACGAAAATCGCCGCGGTGAGCGAAACCGCCGCAGTGACCGGCATCTTCGATTGGGTCTCGGAATCCATCTCACTCCTCCAGAAGATATTCGCCGACCATCCATGCCGCTGTCAAAAAGATCACGTCAAAAACTGCCAGAAACACGAGCCACACGGTGGAAAGCTCCGGCGGATCGCGGAAGATTCCCACGGTCGCTTCGGTGGCGGCAATCAATACCGGCGCCAGCACAGGCAGCAGCAAAAGCGGCAGGAGCAGTTCCCGCAAGCGCGCTTGCGCCGCCACGGCGGAAAACACTGTGCCGGTGGTCGCGAGGCCGGCCGTGCCGAGGACCAGAATCGCGAGCAGTTGCGGCAGTACGGGCAGCACAGCGATGTTGTACAGCATGGCGAAGACCGGCAGCAACAGCACTTCCACCAGCAGCAGGAACAGGAAATTCGCCGCCATCTTCCCGGCAAGGATACTGAACGGGTCAATCGGCGCAAGGCGCAGGGCCGCGAGCGTGTCGTTCGGCTGCTCGCGCAAAAAAGAGGGCTGCAGCATCAGCGATCCGGCGAAGAGAAAGGCGAGCCACAGCAGGCCGGGGCCGAACCGGCGCGACTCCTCCGAAGTTGGATTGAACGTGAAGCTGAACAGCACGATGACGATCAGGACAAAGACGAGCGTCGTGCTCAGCAGTTCGCGCGAACGGAACTCCGTGCGGAGCTCCTTGGCGAGGATGATGCCGGCGGCGCGAACGACCGTCATCGTTCGCTCTCTTCCCCGGCGCCGCGGACGGCGGCCATCACCAGCACTTCAGCAGGATTGCCGCCCGCTCCGGAATCGTGCGTGACGCGGCCGGCATCGAGGCGAATCGCGCGCGTGACCGCGGCCTGTGTTTCGTTGCGTCCATGGGTGCTCATGATCACGGTGCATCCGGATGCGTGGACGCGCTCGAGCGTTTGGCCGAGCCAGTGCTGTCCTTGCGGGTCAAGGCCCGCCGCCGGTTCGTCGAGAAGCAATAATCCGGGCGAAGCCAGCAGCGCGCGCGCGATGCCTATGCGCTGGCGCATGCCGCGCGAAAACGTGCGCACGAGATCATCGGCGCGGTCGACGAGCCCGACGGATTCCAACGCTTCGCTTGCCCGGACAGTCGTGTCCGGCAACGCATACAGCTTGGCGAAGAAAATGAGATTTTCGCCGGCTGTGAGTTCGTCATACACAAGCGTGTTGTGGCCCACCATGCCGACGTGATGCTTGAGAGCGTCAGGGGCAACAGGAGTGCCCTGCTCATAAAAAATGATTTTGCCGCTCGAAGGACGCGAAAGTTGCGCGGCCATCTTCAGCAGCGTCGTCTTTCCGGAACCGTTGTGCCCGACCAGCGCGACGCACTCCCCTGCGGCGATGTCAAAAGAGAGCTTCCGCAATGCCAGGCGCATGCTAAATCGTTTTTCGACATCGCGGAATTCGACGCGGATGCCCGCCGGGCTGGGATGGGAAGTGGATTGGGGCGCCGTGGACACGCGCTCGGACTCAGCCCTGAACCAGGTCGCGCAGCATTTGTTCGGCGCGGCCCCGTTCGCGAGCGTACTCTGCATCGGAAATCGTGCCGGCCTGGCGGCGCAGTTCGATGCGCAGCAGTGTGTCTTTCAGGGAATCGAGATTGGCATTCACGTCCGCGCGCGCCTGTTCCACCGGCGCAGGTGCGGGAGGAGCGGGCGCCGGGCTGGGCTGCGGCGGAGGCGCGGAGCGCTTCTCCTTGTGCGGCTTTGCCGAGGCCTGCGGCGCAGGTGCAGCCACCAGGGGAATCGGCTTGCGCCACAGCAACGCCACGCCCACGGCAAAGATGGCCGCAAGGCCTCCGAGCAGAATCCACTTTTCATCGCCAATGCGCGCAGGAGCGGTTTCGACGGTCGGCCCGGCGTTCGATTCGTGCCCATTGGCCGCTTCGTCGGTGGGCTGCCCGCCGCCCTGCCCGCCCGAAGCAGACTGCTCAGGCGGAGGCGGCGCAGTGCCGGAAACGGAGATGTCAATTCCCGTCCCCGCTTTTACGGCGTCCTTCGAGAAGACGTTGAAGCCCTGCTCGGTGCCCGCGGCTGTGAATCCAGCGCTGGAAATCTGCATGGACGGCGGAATCACGAGCAGAGTCCGTTGCGCATCGTATGTCGTGGCTTCCTTGATGCTCGCGGCGTTTCCTGAATACGGATATATGTACGAGATGCGTACACCGTTCTGTCCCGGCTGGAAAGCGTACGAGATCGAGTAGCGGCCTTTGCCCTTGTCAATCGTGCCCTGGCGGACCGGCATGCCCGACGGGCCAAAAGTCGAGACCTGATCGAGTTCGGCGCCCGCCGGAATCGTGAAATCGAAATTCCCATCCTGCTTGAAATAAGCCGCGGGCGGAGTGGAATTGTTTTGGACGGAATACTCTTCGCCCACCATGAGCTTGTCACCGTTGGGTTGAAAGACGAGCAGGCGCAATGGAATCTGAATGGACTTGGGATTCGTGGTCGGCTCGTAGACGGTCACATCAACGGTCGGCGTGCCGGGAGTCAGCGGCTGATGGAAAAATACGCCGCGATAGACCGCGCGGATGAGCATCGGGCCAGTGCCAATGGCAGGATTGTCAAAATGATAGGCGCCCTCGGCGTCGGTCTTGGTGTTGGCGACAGTCTGCATGCCGCCCATGAGCTGGATCAGGAGAACGTCCACGCCGCCAGCAGGCTTATTGCCATTCGTGCCGTTGTGGACGATGCCCGAAACCGATCCCGCGTGTGCGGAAGCGGCAAAGAGACACAGGCAAAGAACGAGCGCGAGAGTTCGCAAACGAATCCAAGTGGACGAAGTTATCATGAACTGCTTTATCCTTTTCCTTAAATGCGTGAGATTCGCTATCCGACTAGCGCGTTTCTATAAATTGCAAATTTCAGCAGCATTCACGAGCCCGAGGCCTGGCCCGGGTCCCGGCGCGGCAGGGGAGCCTGATTTCCGGTTACTTTTTCAATTTCGAGAAGCACCTGCGCCGCTTCATTCTCCAGAGCGTCGCGCATCTGCTCGTAATCCTGCTGAGCGTATTTCCCTGCGCGGTTCTCGAATTTCAGGTCGCGCAAATTGTCGTAGATCGAATCGCGGCGCTCGAGCAGCTGATCGAGTTGCGACCGGCGCGGCGCGGAGTCGCCGGGATCCGGGTCGATCCAGAAGACGAAAAGCACGCACGCTAGCGTGAGAATTACACAGGCGGTGAGCATCACTGCGTCGGGCATGACGATAGCGGAGAAGGTCATGGTCATTCCTCCGTCTCGCGGTCGGCCTGACGGCGGGCGCGCTCGAGTTGAATATTCGCAAGTTCGGAAGAAGCGCTGGGCGCGGCAGGAGCAGCGGGCACCTCCGCGACGCGGTCTATGTCCCTCTGGCGCCACATGCGAATCAGTGTGATCACGATTGCCAAGCCAATGACAAATGCCCCGCTTGGGATGTACCAGGCGAGGCTGTTAAAGCCGGTCGAGGGCGGCTCGCTCAAAACTTTTTCGCCGTATTCCTGGACGAAATCCTGGACGATCAGGTCGTCGGCTTCGCCCTTGGCAATGTGCGCGTCGAGTTCTTTAAGCATGGGACCTGACGACGGGCAATTGAGGTGATTGCATTCGGGCAGAATCTGTCCGCATCCGCACATGCACATGAGCTTGCGGCCAAGCGTCTTGGCGTGCTCCGTCTTTTGCGCGTCCACACGCAGGGGAACGAGCGCGGAGGCCACGGCAACGAAGCCCGCGAGGACGATTGAAATACGCTGGCGCCTAGTCATGTTGCCCCGGCAGATCCGAACGCGCGGAATAATTGGCGCGGGCCGGTTGCGGCTCGCCCGGCACTGGAGACATCCCTCCGGCGGGCGCCGCTGCCAATACCATGAAGGCTTGCCGGTTCGGGATGAGTCCCAAAATTGTCCCCATCACCACAACCATGCCTCCGAGCCAGATCCATTTGACGAGCGGATTCAGGTAGGCGTGAATCACGGGACGATTCGTGTCCGGATTTATTCCGGCGTAGACGACGTAGAGGTCTTCGCGCATCGTTGAAGAGATCGCGACCATGGTGCCGGATTCCTGATTGGACGGATAAAAGCGCCTCGTCGGATAGAGCATCATCACGGAGCGGCCGTCGCGGTCCACGTCAATCGTGGCGCGCTCGGAGGAGTAGTTCCGCTGCTGGTCGGAATCGAAATTCTGCAGGTGCAGGCGGTACGGGCCGATCTGCATGACGGACCCGGGGGACATATCCATCTGCTTGTCCTGATTGAACGCCTGGCCCGAAATACCGATGAACACGAGCACCATGCCGAAGTGAACGATGTAGCCGCCGTAGCGGCGGGTATTGCGCATGGTGAGCTGCGAAACGGCGGAGAAAATATTCGACCCGGTGCGGGTGGCGATCACTCGCGCGCCGCGATAGAACTCAGCGACGATCGTGAGCGTAACAAACACGCCAAGAAGCAGGCACAGGCCGACGTAGAACTCGCGCAAACCCAGCGCCACGGCGATTCCGGCTGCGATGACTCCCCCGATAAGCGGCCGGCCAAAATTTTTCTTCAGACTTTCCGTGGAGGTCTTGCGCCAGGCCAGGAGCGGGCCGACGCCGGTCAGAAACAACAGGAACATCGCAATGGGAATGTTGACGCGGTTAAAGAAGGGCGGACCGACGCTAATCTTTGAGCCACGCACCGCTTCCGAAAGAACCGGGAAGAGCGTTCCCGCCAGAACCGCGACGCACGCCACAAGCAGGATAAGGTTGTTGAACAGGAAGCTCGATTCGCGGGAGAGCATCGAGTCGAGCTGGTTGTCGCTGCGCAGATAATCCTTGTTTTTGAAATATGCCACAAGGCAGACGACCAGAATCAACAGCAGGAAACCCCAGAACCAGTGGCCGATATTGGATTCCGCAAACGCGTGAACGGAATTCACGGCGCCGCTGCGCGTCAGGGAAGTTCCCAGAATACAGAGCATGAACGTCAGGAAGACCAGCCAGACGTTCCAGACGCGCATCATGCCTCGCTTCTCCTGCATGATGACGGAGTGAAGAAAAGCGGTTCCCGTCAGCCACGGCATGAGCGAAGCGTTTTCCACCGGGTCCCATCCCCAGTAGCCGCCCCAACCGAGCACGGCATAGGCCCAGTGCGCGCCGAGCAGGATGCCGGCGGACTGAAAACACCAGGCGATCATGGTCCAGCGCCGCGTCAGGTGAATCCATTTCTCTCCCGGATATCGGCCCAGGAGAGCGGCGAGCGCAAACGCAAAGGGAATGGTGAAACCTGTATAGCCCGAATAGAGCGTCGGCGGATGAATCGCCATCTCCGGATATTGCAGCAGCGGATTGAGGCCGCTGCCATCGGGCCGCGTCGCCAGGTGCATCAGCCCATCGGCGCCGCCGGCGGCGAAGACGCCGTAGGGGCTGGCAATGAAATTATTCATCGTCAGGAAAAACAGCTGTACGCCCGCCAGGACCACGCCGACATAGGGCAAGAGTTCCGGATGCTTCCCGCGATACGTGACCAGGACGGAGAACACGTAAATCGAGAGCAGGAAGCTCCAGAAAAGCAACGACCCTTCCTGCCCGGACCACAGCGCGGAAAATTTGTAATACGGCGAAAGAGCCCGGTTGCTGTGCCCGGCAACATACGCCATCGAATAATTGTCAGTGTAGAAAAGATAGACCAGGCTGGCTGTTCCGAGCCAGATCAAAACGCATACGGCGATCCCCGCGTTGCGCGCGGATTTCATCAGGAGAGGATGTCGAGTGATGATCGCGCCGATGCCGCCCACGATGGCATACACAGCGAAGGCAAACGCTAACAGCAGCGCATACGAACCGAATATATCCAAGCAACTCCTCGATTCCGGCTGGACTGAAGATTTAGATTATGAAACGGCCCCTGAAATATGCGCCCGCCACCGCCCGTCACTCGTCAAAGAGGCGCGCGGCGAAAATGCGGCTAACTTTTTCCCTCGCGGTACGCAGGCGCTTCGCCGCCCTGTTGTGACTGGTTGGGGGCCGCTTCATACTTGGAAGCGCACTTGGCCTGCAAGGTCTCCGCTCGGAAGTGGCCATCGGGCTCGATCTTCCCCTCCACCAGGCACTGCGCGCCATCTTTAAAAGTGTCCGGCAGCGGGTCGGTGCCTACATAGCTGACCGGCATGGTCTTGCCCTGCTCCATGAGAACGAAATCCACACGTCCGGAAAAGTGCTGAATAGAACCCACCTTCACGTCGCCGCCCACGCGCAGGCGTTGGTGTAATGCTGAACCGCTTAACGTGGGAATTTCGGAGATCGTGTGGTAATACGTCTTGCTCTGCTCAGCGCCTACGTAGGCGAGGCATGAAATGGCAATGATTATAATTCCTGCCCCAATTCCGAATTTATATCGAACATTCATGGGCTTCCCCTTGCCTCCCAGTCACGGGAGGCTTGCAGACAGATTCTACCATATTCCAAAATTGGAGTAGGAGCGCGTGTGCGACTTGATACATCTGTACGAAGGGCAGGCCGGAAGCCCCGCTTTGGACCAGTTTGGAACAGGCCATTCCTTCCACTGGTGGACTAGAGAAAGTTGATTTGATCGGGTTTGGGTAGCACGGGCACTCTTTATCCCGAACCCCTGCGAGGGGCTGCCTATGCGAGTATAAAAGCATCCAGCAACAACGCACAGACTACACCGCCCGTGCTTCACGACGATTTCTGTGGCCTTTGAAGCCTTTGCTGCTGAAAAACGGGCGTTGTAAGGGCGCGCCGCAATCGGGGGCGGCGCGCCCTTCCCTGCTCAAAATCAACAGCCCGGGGGTTCCAAGGGAGGAAATCGGGCGACGAAATGGAGCAGTCTGGTCAAGCACTCCATTCAACACACGGCGCGCTGAAAAGTTGCAGGAAAAGTTTTCGGGGGAAATGTCCGGCAGGCCTGCGCGGATCTTATTTGCGCAATTTCCGAGCCAGGCAATACTTGAGTTCCGGACTGATCTCGGTGATCTCCATCCCCGGGCTGACGAGGAATTTGCAGCTCAGGAGGTCGTGCGGCTCGTCTTCGTCGAGCAGCTTTCCCTTTACGCGGCAATACTGGCAGTCCTGATTCCAGCAGAAGCGGCCGTAGGGGATGGTTTCCGGGCTGATGTACTGGAAGCAGCGGAGAATGGTGTTTTTTTCGGGAACCTCGAACGTTTTCCCCAAAATCTTGATTTCGATCAGCCGCTCGTAGGGACGAAATATCTGGCTCGTTCCGTTTGAACTTGAGGCGACCGAATCCACAACTGGCATTTCTGTTTGTTTGGACATGAGAGGCCCTTCTCCGCTTACTCAGACTAGATGAGTTGAAAAGGCGCGACAAACAGAGAAGTACGGGGGTGATACGAATCCAGCAATGGTACTTGCGCACGCCAAACCGTGAAAAAAGTATCGTCGTCATTCCGAGCGAAGCGAGGAATCCCTCCGGCTTCTGAGGCTCAGGCGCAAGAAGAAAGAGGGATTCCTCGCTGCTTTCGGAATGACGACGTACCTCATTTCATCCGCCTCAAAGAGCTTATGCCATCCCACGCACTATAAGTGGATCTTCTAAGGAGGATTCAGCTGCGCGCGGTTTCAAAAAAGAGGCCCATGCGGCGGAATTTCAGGTAGCGGCGTTCGAGGAGTTCGGAAGGACCGAGGCTCATCAGGTCGCGCAGCGAGCGATCGAGAACGCGGTCGAGCATTGCCGCGGCGGCTTCGGGATCCGTATGAGCGCCGCCCTCGGGCTCGGGAATGATTTCGTCAATGATGCCGAGTTCGTTCAAGTCCCGGGCGGTGATCTTCAACGCTTCCGCAGCGGTTTCCGCCTTGGCTGCATCGCGCCACAAAATCGAGGCGCAGCCTTCGGGGGAGATGACCGAGTAGACGGAATTGGAGAACATGTTAATGCGGTCGCCCACGGCGATGGCCAGCGCGCCGCCCGAGCCGCCCTCGCCGGTGATCGTCACAACGATCGGCACGGGAATGCGGGCCATTTCGCGAAGGTTGCGGGCGATGGCTTCGGCTTGTCCGCGCTCCTCAGCGTCTATTCCGGGATAGGCTCCGGGCGTATCAATAAAGGTGAGTATCGGGCGACCGAATTTTCCGGCGAGCTTCATGACGCGCAGCGCTTTCCGGTAACCTTCGGGCTTGGCCTGGCCGAAATTAAACGCCACGCGCTGCTTGGTGTCCCTGCCCTTTTGCTGGCCGATGACGACAACCGGGCGTCCGTGATACTTCGCAAATCCCGCGATCATGGCGGCGTCATCGCCAAAGGCGCGGTCTCCGTGCAATTCGTGGAAATCCTCGAAGAGAAGACGGAGATAATCCTGGAGGTAGGGGCGCTGCGCATGGCGGGCAAGCAGGGTCCTCTGCCAGGGACCGAGATGCTCGTAAAACTCGCGACGCAACTGCGTAATTTCACCGCGCAACCGTTCCAGATCGCCGGTGGGAACCTCCGGCCGCGCAAGGCGCTGCAGGTCCTCGACTTCGCGCTGGAGTTTTTCGATCTCGTCTTTCGGGTTTTCGCGTTTCGCCATGGTTGACCCAGCGCCCAGTCCGCCCCCTTTACAGGTTGCGAAAAAAATGAATTCGTCATTCCGAGCGAAGCGAGGAATCCCTCTGTGCTTTCTTGTGCTTAACTCGAAGAGAGATTCCTCGCTTCGCTCGGAATGACGAGCTTATGAGGATACTCTTTCCGCGGCCTGTCTACCCGCGCGCTTCCAGAGCAACCGCATGTTCGCCGCACAGGCGGCGGACTTCCCGGATAAGTTCCTCGTCGGCCCGCACGCGCGAATCGGCGCGCAGCGTGGCCACTGCCCCTTCGGCGGACACTATATCAAATGCCACCGCACACGGACCCGGTTTCCCGGCAAAAAGTTCCTTCAACTCATCGAGCTTCCGGGAATCGAGCGCCGCCATCTCGACGCGCACGCGCATCATGCTCGGAGCGCGCTCGGCGATATCCTCGAGTTTTCGCGCGTCCATCACGGCGAGGCGCGTGCCGGCTTCTTCCACGTTGACGCGCCCCTTCAGAATCAGCGGCGCGTTGCTTTTGAATACGTTTTCGAGGCGCGCGAACGATTCCGGAAAGGCGAGGACTTCGAGAACTCCGGTAGTGTCCTGCAGCGTGAGAATTCCCCAGCGCTCGCCCTTGCGCGAGCGCATGCTGCGCTGCGCGAGGATGATCCCGGCGACGGCGATCTCTTCCCCGTTGCGCCGGCCTTCAACGGCGGCCAGATCCACGGCCTTCAGTTCGGCGAGCCGCGCCGCAAATTTCATAAGCGGGTGGCCGGAAATATAAAAGCCGACCGTGGCGTATTCGGCGGCGAGCATCTCGTGCTCGGGCCACTCTTCCATATCAGGCAACGGTTCTTCCGCCGGTTCGCCGACGGAGGCCGCGCCGCCAAACAGTCCGTGCTGCCCCATGGTTTTCTCGCGGTGGCGCTGCTGCGAGCGGGACATCGCCCGGTCAATCACGGCAAACATCTGCGAGCGGCGCGCGCCGATCGAATCCATCGCTCCGGACTTGATCAGGCTTTCGAGGACTCGCTTGTTCAACAGGCGCGGATCAATGTGGTCGCAGAACTGGTAGATGGAACTGAATTTTCCGAGTTCGGCGCGGGCCTCAAGAATTCCCTTCACCGTGTTCTCGCCGACGTTCTTGATGGCGCGCAATCCGAAGCGGATCGCTTCGCCGACGGGAGTGAAATCGAGGTCGCTCGAATTGACGTCCGGCGGAAGCACGGTGATCCCCATGCCCCGCGCTTCGTTGATGTATTTCACGACCTTCTCGGTGTTGCCCGTTTCCGAAGTGAGGAGCGCGGCCATGAATTCGACCGGATAGTGCGTTTTCAAATAGGCCGTCTGATAGGCGAGCAGCGCGTACGCACAAGAGTGAGACTTGTTGAAGCCGTACCCGGCGAATTCGGCCATCAGGTCGAAAATCTTTTCTGACTTTTTGGCATGAACTTTTCTTGCGGCGCAGCCGGCCAGGAATTTTTCCTTTTGCGCGGCCATTTCGTCGCGGTTCTTCTTCCCCATGGCGCGGCGCAGGATGTCGGCTTCGCCGAGGGAGAAGCCCGGCAGGCGATTGGCGATCTGCATAACCTGCTCTTGATAAAGAATCACGCCGTAAGTTTCTTCAAGAATTTCCTTTAGTTCAGGCAGGTCGTACGTGACTTTCTTTTTCCCGTGCTTGCGGTTGATGAAATCATCAATCATTCCGCCTTGAATGGGGCCGGGGCGGTAGAGCGCGTTAAGAGCGGTGAGGTCTTCCAGGCGCGTCGGCTGGTAGCGGCGGAGGATGTCCCGCATGCCGTGGGACTCAAACTGGAAGATAGCCGTCGTTTCGCCGCGTGCGAAGAGTTTATAAGTCTCCGCGTCATCCAGCGGAAGCGCGCCGAGGTTCACGCGCACGCCGCGGTTCTGCTCGACCATGCGCACAGCGTCGTCGAGGACGGTCAGCGTCGTCAGGCCGAGAAAATCCATCTTGAGCAGGCCGATGTGCTCGAGGCCCTTCATGTCGTATTGCGTGGTGATTTCATCCCGGTTCGATTTGTAAAGCGGGACGATATTCGTGAGCGGCTCGGGCGAGATGACGACTCCGGCGGCGTGCGTCGAAGCGTGGCGCGCCAGGCCTTCGAGGCGCTTGGCGACTTCCATCATGTCCTTGTAGCGCGTGTCGCTTTCAATCTGCGCCTTGAGCTGCGGAGACTGCTTGAGCGCCTCGTCGAGCGTGATGTTGAGCTGGTTCGGAATAAGCTTGGCGATGCGATCCACTTCCCCGTACGGCAAATCCATCGCGCGGCCAACGTCCTTCAGCGAGGCCTTCGCGGCCATCGTTCCAAAGGTGATGATCTGCGCGACGTTCGAGCGGCCGTATTTTTGCGTGACGTATTCAATCACTTCGCCGCGCCGCCTCATGCAGAAGTCAATATCAATATCGGGCATGGAGACGCGCTCGGGATTGAGGAAGCGCTCGAAGAGCAGGTCGTATTGCAGCGGGTCCACATCAGTGATTCGGAGCGCATAACTCACAAGACTTCCTGCTGCCGATCCGCGGCCGGGACCCACAGGAATCCCCTCGGAGCGCGCGTGTCGAATAAAATCCCAGACGATTAGGAAGTAGCCCGCGTACTTCATCTGCTTGATCATGCGGATTTCATTCGTCAGGCGGGTGTCATATTCAGCGAGAGTTTTCCGCAGGAACCCGGCCTTGGCGCTCGCTTCGAGCACCGGGACTCGCGCTGCGAACCCCTCGCGTACAACAGCCTCGAAGTAGGTGTCCACCGTATGGCCCTCGGGCACCTGAAAATCCGGGAAAGAGTTCTGCACGGCTTCGATCTTGACGTTGCAGCGCTCGGCGATCAGAGCGGTACGTTCCAGCGCTTCCGGATGATCGGGGAAGACCGCAGCCATCTCTTCCGCCGTCTTGAAAAAGAACTGGTCGGTGGCGAATTTCATGCGGTGCGTGTCGCTCATCATCTTGCCGGTCTGGATGCACAGCAGCACTTCCTGCGCGTGCGCATCGGAATGATGCAGGTAGTGGCAGTCGTTCGTAGCGACGAGTGGAATTCCGCTGATCCGCGAGAGTTCCACGATCTGCGGATTGACGCGCTTCTCGATTTCGAGACCCTGATCCTGAATTTCGAGGAAGAAGTTTTGCTTGCCGAAAATATCGCGCAGCCGGTACGCAGCCTCGCGCGCGTCGTCCGGCCGCTCTTCCACCAGGCATTCCGTCACGGGTCCGCGCAAGCACGCGGAGAGCGCGATCAGCCCACTGCTGTGCTTGGCCAGCAGGTCGTAATCAATGCGCGGCTTGTAGTAGAAACCTTCGAGGTATCCGGCGGAGACGAGCTTGACGAGATTCTTGTAGCCTTCGGCGTTTTCGCACAGGAGGACCAGATGATTCACGCCGCGCTGCCCCGGCTCCATCGCCGCGCCGTTGGCCGCTTCGCGCTGCGCCGTCTCACCGCGATCGTGGCGGCTTCCCTTTGCCACGTACACTTCGCAGCCGATGATGGGCTTCACGCCGCGCGTTTTGGCGGCGCGGTAAAATGATTCCGCCGCGAACAGGTTTCCGTGATCGGTTACCGCGACCGCCGGCATCTTTCGGCGCGCGGCTTCATCAACCAGTTCTTCCAGGTCGCAAGCCCCGTCCAAAAGACTGTAATCCGTGTGCAGGTGAAGGTGAACGAATCTGGGGGTTCCCATGCCGGAGTGTATTCTAATCGCGCGCGGGAAAATTAGCTACGCCCCCAAAGAAAAGCGGTGGAATGAGTTTTTCCCAAGTTCAGTTGTCGAATGCTCTAAAGACGCAGCTTCAGTTCGCGGAAGGAGTCGTCGAAATAGGTATAATTTCATCTCGAATTTCAAGGCCTTGAAGTTCCAGAGGCGAACCTGCGTTGGCGGGCATCTTATAACGCACCAGCGCATTCATTCCCTGGAGGTGATAGCAGAAGCTGAAATGATCCTCCCCATACCAGAGGGTGTCCGAGAAGCCTCCCTCAAATTGTTTTCCCGGGCGAAATGTTTCGGTCTTTTCGCCGGTTTGGAGCACCACTTCCTTCAATCTCTCTTTGTCGCACGTTACGGAGGCCAGCACGCCTTCCGCGGCGGTAGTGCCCTCGGCATATTTCATTTCCAAAGCTTCCTGCGTCTGCTGCTCCGGCGTAACTGGGATCGCGCCCTGTTTGCGCGCCTGATTCACAACTGCCAGCGCTTCGGCGCTATCCGAGTTGGACCATCGCGCGGCCGCAATACTGGCAGTCTTTGCGGCAGCATCGTATTTTCCAGCAAGGAGAAAAATTGCCGCCTCGTTTGTAAGGTATCCGGCCCGGTCCGGTTCCAGGTCATGCGCCTGCCGGGCAAAATCTAGCGCCTCGTCGAGTTTCTTCTGGCGCACGCGGATCTGCGACCTGGCAATGATAGCGGGGGCATAACGCGGATTTAACTCCTGCACAGCCTTCATCGCGGCGTCAAGCTTGGCCAGTGAATCGTCGTCAGTCTTACCGTGAAAAGTAAGCATCGCCAGGTAATACGCGGCAAGATAGCTCTTGGGATTCAAACTTGCCGCCTTATCAAATTCCTGCCGTGCCTCTTCGTCTTTCGCCTGCTGAAAATAGAGAAACGCCATGTTTTCGTGTGCAAGCGCCGACTGTGGATCTTCTGCAAGTGCAGCTTTAAGCCGGTTGGTGGCCAATTCCACTTCACCAGTCCTATCGTACAGATCCCCCAGCATGGCGTCCCGTTCGGCCGCGGTCATGGGTGAAGACGGAAATGTCGAAGAATCTACTTTCAAGGACTGGTTAAAAACAAATGCGGAAAATGTATATCTGTTCACATACAGAAAAAATCGTTTCTCTACTTCTTTCTGGTCCCCAAAGACTTCTTGAAAGGCTTTGTCCTGATCGGCTCCCTGCTGAAGCCGCACGAGATATTTATTGAGCTTCTGTCCATGATCCATCCCGTCGCCGAACATCAGAAAATGCGTCAATCCCCAGGACTCGGCGTAGAACATGTCCGCCTTGGTCGGGTCGTGATAATAGGAAGAACTCGGATCGACAGAAAGGACAATCGAGAGGGGGAACATGGTTCGTCCCCGCAAAACGCTTACTCGCGGACTGGGAGCGCCGACGAGAATCTGGTCTTTGCGAAGCTCCGTATTTCCATAAAATTCTGCTAGTCCTTCGTCCAGCCATGTAGGCAGGCGTGTGAAGTTCAAGTGCAGCAGCTTATGGATATATTCGTGGTACACAACCTCCCGGTTCTCCGTCAGGGTGTCCAGCCGCACCGGCACGTAATCTTTTTCCCATCCTTTTATGAATTGGCCTGCAATGTTTTCCGCCATCTTCTTTTCCGCGGGCAGCAATGCGGCGAATGACTTTGCATCCCGGACAGCAAGGATGATCGTTTGCGCGCCAGAATCCGTGCGGAGCTTTCCGGACATCTGCGCAAATACCGTGTGAATCTGTTCAAATCCCGCGCCAACTTTGCGGGCCTCCTTTTGCGTCCCATTGCTCAGAACTAAAAAGTGCGGCGTCTGCGCCTTAACCCAGTTCTCATCCGCCTTCAGAGGTAAGGACAGGGCGCTCAGGAGTGCAAGGAGGCAGACAAAGCTAAATGGCCGCACGGTGATCTCCCATTAGAGATGGCGTAACATACCAGAAGTAGATAAGAAAGAGTAATTACTATAACGCGATCACAGCAAGCGGGTCTCCAATTATTCATCGACGCCCAATAGATAATAGTGAGGAAAAGTGGTATGGTGCCCCGCATATTTGAACTAGATTAACGATGGAGTATCGGAGATAGCTTATGCGCTCCTGGTTACTTTGCGGAATGCTTTTCCTGTCAACGGCTGCCAGCGGGCAGACCTCCGCCTTAAGCAATCTGTGGTCGGAATTGAAAGCTAAGCGGGACGCGCTCCCGGGCCTGCATCAGGAATTTGAAGTGTCGCGTGTCTACAAGACAGCGCATGGAGATCGAACATCTCACAGCCAGATCACAGTTGACATATCACTGAATAAGTGGCGGGAACGATCTGTCAGTGGTTCGGAGGATCGAATCCGAATTTACGATGGCCAGGACCTTTTCTTTTTTGAATCAGGTGGCGAAGAGTACGTTCGCACCAAGCACAGGGCCAAGGAAGACGATCCGACTCCCGGTCCTTACGGCTCGATTGAACTGGACTGGTCAAAGGCTAAAGAGGCCGGACGCCAACCATGTGGTTTTTCTGGTGCTGATCATCAGTGCATCATCGTGGATGCGCCGGTAAAGAAGCAGGCGCGATCGGGGATATATGGGGAGATTACTAGAATATCGCAAGGAGTTTCGCGCTTGGCGCTCGATAGCCAAACGGGAATGGTGATCCAATCCAAGGCTCAGGAAGTTATTGAGAACGAGCATAGCTCCTATGTTCTGGAGGTATCGTATTCCCTGAAGCGCATGACCTATGGTGCGGCACTGGACCCGGCCCTATTTAAGTTGCCGGAGAGTGGTGTGCGCGAGGTCAAGGAACTGCCCAGGTGGGACGTGGCTCGTTTCAAGAAACTGCTTGTGGGCAAGCCAGCGCCGGAACTCTCGGTCACTGATATGCAAGGCAATCCGGTTTCGCTGTCCACGTTAAAGGGCAAAACTGTACTGATCGATTTCTGGACTACTTGGTGCCCGCCCTGCCGAGCTGACGCTCCTGCACTTGATAAGCTATTCAGCAAATACGGCGGCAAGGATTTGATGATCATCGGAGTTTCTGTAAATGAAGATCGCGAAGTCGTGGAAACATTCTTGAAGGAGCATCCTCATAACTTTCCCGTGGTATTGACCAGCGAAAATGAGATGCCGCGACAATATCAGATAGGGACTTTCCCCACTTACATGGTGATCGACTCGGTCGGCACACTTACATCCGCAGCGGAAGGTGATCAGGGATTCGGGGATTTACGGAAAAGTTTGAAGAAAGCGGGACTAGACACGGACTGAAACGGATCTTGAATGCCCCCGGCGTGAATTAGCATGCCGGGCAACGTCCTATCGCTTCCGAGCCTGAAAGTGCCGCTATTTCTTCCCCGCTTTTTTCTTCGGCTGGTTGGAAGCTGTCTTGGCCGGCCGGGTGGCCCGGTCTTTGTGCTTGAATTTTCGGGTGCCCCGTCCTTGACGCTTTTTCAAGGGCGGGGCTTTGGGTGTTTTGTGTCAAAGCCCCGACGCATTCAAATCGAAAGACCGGCCCCCGGCGGAGTCGAATTGGCCGGAATATCGAGGGCTGTCTCGCCTGTATCCCTGGTCACATGAAGGTGTGATGCCGGTCACTGCTTCCCCGTGTACGAAGGGCTCTCATCCGGGGATGAGCGAAATGCCGGGCTCAAGAAAACAACTGTCTCAATTGTACCGATCCTGCAAAAAAATGATTTTTGGAGGTTCCGCTATGAGTTCCAGGAATTCTGACCGTAGAGCATTTTTGAAAAGGGGCGCGGCTCTGGCAGGCTTGGCGGCATTCGCCAATGGCAAAGCGCTCGCCAGCGTTACCCCCGGTTTGATAAAAGGCACCGCCACGGATGAGGAGCGTGCCACTGTGTCAAAGGAGGGCGTTACCCCGGACGAGCCCGACATTCAGGACTTGTTATATGGCGGGCGTTCGAAGTACGAGGATACCGTCGCCATTCCCAGCATAGGGACACTGGGCCGCACCGGCCTGCGAACCCTGACTCCGCTTCAGGATTCGATCGGAATCATCACGCCGTCTCCTTTCCATTATTTGGTCCAGGGGGATATGCACATCCCCAACATTGATCCCAGTCAGCACACTTTGATCATTCACGGCATGGTGGACCGCCCTACGGTCTTCACCATGGACGATTTAAAGCGCCTCCCTTCCGTATCACGAGTTCACTTTCTAGAGTGCACGGGCAACAGCGGCTTGGCGCACTATAAGACCCTGTTACAGGATTTTAAGAAAGGGCGGAAAGACGTAAGTGTAATCCAAGGTGTTCATGGAAGAACTTCCACCAGTGAGTGGACGGGGGTGCCCCTGTCCTTGCTGTTCAAGGAAGTTGGCGTGCGAGACGGGGCGACCTGGTTTGTTGCGGAAGGTGGTGACCCGGAAGCCGAGCTGCATGCCAAAAGCATCCCGGTCGCTAAGGGTATGGACGACGTGATCATCGCTTATGGCCAAAACGGCGAGGCCATCCGGCGCGAACAGGGTTACCCAATCAGGCTGTTCTGCCCCGGCTTCCAAGGGGTATGCAGTGTGAAGCACCTGAGGAGCATCAAGCTGGTGGACAAGGCTTATCAACTCCAGCGGGAAATCACCGCCTATACCAATTTGAAGCCGGGCGGCATGGCCAGCCGGTACGAATCCCAGGTGGGACCGAAGTCATTGATCACCTTCCCCTCGGACGCGCATAAGCTGCAGGGACGCGGCTTTTATGAGATTTCCGGCATCGCGTGGTGCGGTCGAGGCAAAATCAACAGTGTGGAAGTAACAGTGGATGGCGGACGGAACTGGGTGGAAGCCGACCTGCAGTTGCCTATATTCAGCAAAGCCTGGACGCGCTTCCGCTTGCCGTGGGCTTGGAACGGGAGCGAAACGATGATTGCGTCCCGCTGCACGAATGAGTTCGGTGAAGCCCAATCCACGATGTTGGGACTAGCCAAACTGTGGGGCGATGACGTCACACCCCACGTATCGCCGGAAGAAATCGAACGCTGGTGGGCAGATACAAGTATCGCGGAGTTTCTTAACAATCCGATTCAGTTCTGGACAATCAGGACAGATGGGAGTGTGGAAGATGCGACGTATGCACCTCTATATAAACTGCCGGCCTAAGTTTTTACTGCCGGTGATGGTTCTGTTGGCATGTGGCACCACCATGGCGCAGACCCCTACCTATAAAGTGGGGAGGCCTCCAACGGCAGAGGAATTGCGTACCTGGGATAACCTGGTAGGTCCGGACGGGAAAGAACTCCCCATAGGAAAGGGGACCGCCCAGGAAGGCGCAGTGATTTTCGCTGCCAGGTGCGCTGTCTGTCATGGCAAGGACGGAGTGGGCCAATTCCCATTCGCGCGTTTAACGGGAGGCGTCGGCACACTCAACACCGCCAAGCCCATTAAAACACCCGCGAGCAACATGCCCTATGCGACGACTCTGTTTGATTTCATCCAGCGCGCCATGCCTGCGTGGCCTTCTCCGAGAGACCTCACTCCGGACAATGTCTACGCTCTGACGGCCTTTATTCTCGCCAAGAGCGGTATCATTAAAGATACCGATGTCATGAACAAGGACACTTTGGTGGAAGTCCAGATGCCCAATCGTCATGGGTTTTATCCCGATCCTCCTCAATACAAGCCGGATGACAAGGATGGCACCTGGCTGCCTTTGTGGGAGCATGTGCCGACAGGGCAATCTTCGCCGAAGTGATGCAAGTTTTTAGACCTGTGGTGCGGGCTTTGAGCCGTTTTGAAATTGCGGGCGCCCCAGCCCCGTCCTTGTGCGCCGCAGCGGACAAGGACGGGGCTTTGGGCTCGTCCGCAGGCGCTTCAGCCTACCCCGGATTATTTCTTCCCTGCTTTTTTCTTGGCTTGTGGCTTTGACGCTGGCTTGGCTGCAGTCGCTTTTCCAGCAGTTTTCTTTGCCGCAGGCGCGGGACTCGCGGCCGGCGCCGATTTCGCCTTACCGGTTTCCGGGGCTTGAGCTGCGGGCGCTTCAGGAGCAGCCCCGCCCTTCTTCTTCCCCTTCTCCGGCTTCTTCTTCTCCTCGATTTTTTTCGGAGGCTCCTTGATTCCGGCCAACTTGCGCAAAATCTTCGGATAGTCCTCAGGCTTGCGGGCGCGGCCAGCGAGCTGCAAATGGAAAAAATCCTCGACCACTTTGTCGAACTTAGGCCCATGTTCGAGGCCCAGCACTTCGAGTTGCACGGCGATGCCGGGCAAGGCGGCGCGCAGAGGGGTCCATTTGTTCAGGTAATTCTTGATTTTGCCGAGGACTTTGCCATTGTTCGATTCGGCGAGGAGATAAGCCTGAATGTCGAGCGGCGTCTTTTCGAGAAAAGCAAAAGCGTCGGTAATGGAGGCGGTTTTCGGGCCGGAAAGGAGCTTGGAAATTTTCTGAGCTTCGGGCTCGAGTTGCTGCACGGCGCGGAGTTCCGCGGGATACAGGGACATGCGTGTGAGCGCGGACGTGCGTTCGCGGTCCTTCAGGCGGCCGATCACGGCGAGCGTCATCGGCGCGAAGAGACGCGGTCGGAATCCGGCGGAGAGCAATTCGTCCCGCGCGCGAATCAGGCGCTGGATGGCGTCGTAATCGGGATGCCGGCGCGCGAGATGCGGATGCACGATCTCCAGCAGGTCGTGTGATTCCCAGGACTTGAGCGTCGGCGTGGGATTATCCTCGCGCGCAGCGTGGCGGAGTTCGCTGCCCGCCTCTTCCGGGGAGATTGACTTTTGCAGTTCGCGCTCGAGAGCCAGCTTGAACCAGTCCGCCGTGCGGGAATCCAGGTTGAACCCCATTCGCCCGGCGTAGCGCAGCACGCGCAGAAGCCGCACGGGCTGATTCGAGAAGCTGCGGATGGAAAGCGCGCGCACTTCGCGGCGCTCCAGATCGGCGAGACCATTCGTCGGATCGAGCAGCAGGCCGCGGGAATTCACGTTCAGCGAAATGGCGATGGCGTTGATGGAGAAATCGCGGCGGCGCAGGTCTGCCATAATGGTGGAAAAGCGGGTTTCGCGTTTCGAGCCGGGGGCTGCGTAAAAATCCTCGCGCGCGGCGGAGATGCTGGTCTCGACGCCGCCGGAAAGGATGAGTTCGGCGCTGCGAAGATCTTCATTCTGTTCCAGGATCTGCGCGCCTCCCTTTTCCAGTTCCCGCACGATGCGCGAAGGATTGCCTTCGATGGTGAAATCGAGGTCGCGGATGGGCATTCCGGTAATCAGGTCGCGCACGGCGCCGCCGGTAAGGTAGAGGTTCATCTCCGCCGCCGTGGCGAGTTCCTGGATGCGGACCATACCGGCCCTTTGCTCTGGAGAGAGCCGGCTTTCCAATTGATACATGTAATCAGGCATGCGAATTCCGTCCTCGTCCGTGCGCGCGGGAGTGAGTAGCGCGCTGCCGGATCCGTTCAATTTTGTGGTGCCACGGAAACTGCTCCGTGCCGAGCTGGTTCTTGCTCAGGCGCGCGGGTGGTGCTCCCGGTAGATCTGTTTCAGGCGCTCCTCGACCACGTGCGTGTAGATCTGTGTCGTGGAAATGTCCGCATGGCCCAGCATCAGCTGGACGGAACGCAGGTCCGCGCCCCTCTCGAGCAGATGCGTCGCAAAACTGTGACGCAGTTTATGCGGAGTGAGGCGTCCACGCAAACCCAATCGCGTTCCGTAATCGTGCAATATCTTCCAGATCGTGACCCGGCTGAACCGCCGGCCCCTTTGCGTCAGCAGCAGGCACTGGTTGTGCGGCGGCGGAGTCGAAGGCCGGGCAAAGTGCGGCCGGCCCAGTTGCAGGTACTTCTCGACGGCTTCAATGGCCTTTCGCCCGATGGGCACGAGGCGTTCCTTGTCGCCCTTTCCGATGCAGCGCACGTATCCCATGCGCATGTCCACGTCGCTGATGCGAAGACTCAGGACTTCGGACACGCGGAGGCCCGTGGAATACAAAATCTCCATCATCGCCCTGTCGCGCAAACCCATCGGAGTCGAACCATCGGGAGCGTTGAGCAGACGCTCGATCTCTTCCACGCGCAGATAGGTCGGAAGACTCTGCCGGATTTTGGGCGACTCGAGATTCTCGGTCGGGTCCTCGTCAACGGCCCCTTCGAGCAGCAGGTACTTGTAGAAACCCCGCACGGAGACGAGATAGCGCGAGACCGACCGGCTGTCCATCTTCCTCTGATAGAGGCTGGCGAGAAAATCCACAATGTCCTCGCGCGTGGCGCCCTTGGCTTGCTTGATCTTTCGCTGGGCCAGGAAGGCGGCATATCTCTTGAGGTCCAGGCCGTAGGCCATGATCGTATTTTCCGAGAGGCACTTTTCGATCCTCAGATAACTGAGAAACGCGTGGATGGAGGCGGTGATCATGCGCGTCCCGACCATCCCGTTTTGCCGGGCACGCCGGCTTCACGGTGAAAAGCGATGCCGTAGACTTCGCTGACCTCGTCGCAGCGCAGAAGCCACGCGAGCACAAGGTACGTAATTGTGGCGGAGATGATCAATCCGGCAAAAACGGTCAACCGGGAAATAAAAAGAGGAATGGTGTCAAAACGGGAGTATTGCAGGGCGCTCCAGCAGACCACGCCCATAATCGCCGCGCAGACGGCGATCTTGGCGACGGAAACCAGGACGTCCCACGTTCCGAGGCGTCCAAACCGCAGCCGGAAGATGGCAAACAGAATCAATACGTTGAAGTAGGCCGCGAGGGCGCTGGCGAGCGCGGGCCCGCCGTTCTTGAATTTTCCGAAGAAATAGAACAGGAATATCATATTCAGCAAAATATTCACGAGCATCGTGAACAGCGCGACGCGAACGGGAGTCTTGGTGTCCTGTGTCGAATAGAACGCCGGCACGATCAGTTTCACGGCCGCAAACGCGGGAAGGCCCATCGAATAGTACAACAGTGCGCGCGCCGTGAGACGCGTGGATTCGGCGACGAACCGGCCGTGCTGGAACAGAACCTGCACGATGGGTTCGCGCAAAATTACGAGGCCAACCGCCGCCGGAATCGTGATGAATGAGACGATGCGCAGCGAAAACGCGAACGTCTTTTTCATGCCCTCCTGATCCCCCGCCGAAGCCTGGTGCGCCATCATGGGAAGAATCGCCGTGGCGACGGCGATCGCGTAGCCGCCGAGGACAAGTTCTGTCACACGATCGGCGACGTAGAGCGAAACCAGGCTGCCTTCCGGCATCACCTTCGCATTGGCAAAGATCGTATCCACCAGAAGATTGATTTGCGCGATCCCGATGCCCAAAAAGCCCGGCACCATCAACTTCGCAACGCGCCGCACGCCGGGATCCGTAAACGAAACTGCAAAATGGAAATTCATTCCCCGGTTCACCAACTGCGGAACCTGCAGGAAAAATTGCAGGATCCCGCCGATCAGAACTCCGACCGCCAACGCGGTAGCCGGACTTGAAAAATGACGCCAGACCGCCGCCACCGAAAAAGTGATAAAGGAGATATTCAATAGAATCGGCGTAGCCGCGGGCATCCCGAAAACGTGAAAGCAATTCAGGATGGCCATCGCCAGGGCCGCCATCCCGATGAACAGAATGTACGGAAACATCAGGCGATTCAGATAGATCGCATCAACCTCCACCCTGTTCTTGCCGAATAGGGAAAAGACCTGAACAATGAGTGGGGAAAGGATGACCCCCAGGACGGTCGCCACGGCAAGCACCACGGAAAACGTCCAGAACAGCCGATTCGCAAACGCCCAGGTCTCCTCGCGGGAACGATTCCGCATGTAGTCCGTGAAGACCGGAATGAAGGATGCCGTCATAGACCCCTCACCCACAAGACGGCGAAGGACGTTCGGGATGCGATAGGCTAATACGAACGAATCGGCGAGACCGGTAGTTCCCAGAAGCAAAGTCAGGCGCTGATCCCGGACGTAACCGAGAATGCGGCTGGCAATTGTAATGATGCTGATGATGGAGGCAGACTTCAGAATCTGCCGTTTCTGGGTTACGATTTCGGTCAAAGATCGAGGCCCCCGATTCTAGCCTCTTGCCAAATCTTCCCGGATACGCTTCTAAGTCTTTGAAATATATACACTTGACAGCCGTTGACCGCTTAACATAACATACCTTGCGACGACTCGCAAGGCCAACGCCTCGAGTCCCTTCCCCGTGAAACGACGAATCGCATCCTCCACTCATAAGAAGGTCGTTGTGCTCTTAGACGGGAGAACTACCTTGCGCGGGTACCTCAATCCGGGAAAATTGGGATCCGAGGAGATAATTGACCTGCTCACCCCCGAAGGGGAGCATCGCGAAATTCCCATGGAGAAAGTCCGCAGCATTTATTTCGTCAGTGACTTTACGGAAAATTTTGAATTGGAAAGAAAAACGTTTCTTTCCCGGCCGAAGCTGGACGGCCTGTGGGTGCGGCTGAAGTTCCGTGATGACGAGGTCATTGAAGGGGTCGTGCCCAACGACCTTCTTTCGCTGCTTGACCGCGGTGTGCATATCACACCACCGGACCTGCACGGGCCGACGCTAAAAATCTATATCCCGCGCTCGGCGCTGGTGGAAATGACTGTCCTGGGCGTGGTGGGTATCGCGCGGAGAAAACCTTCCGCGCCTTCGGCGCCGCAGCCGGGGCTTTTTGCCGAGACCGAATAGCCGGCGATGATTTTTCTCGGGCGGAATACCGGAAACGCGTGCGAATGTTGTAGAGTGAAGTGCCCGCCGGCATCCCTGCAAGCGGGTATGAATGGAATGCAGCCAGGACTTAGTTGCGCGAGGCGATTTAGCTGGCAACAATGAGTGCCCCCGAGTCCATACCCTCCAAAACTCCAGAGCTACCCCTTGCGGGAGCCTCTTCTTTCCGGTTGGAAAATGAAAACGAAATCGGAGCCAGGGCCCTGCAAAAGGCCAGCGTGCGGCTCATACCCCTGATCGCCATTGCCTACGGCGTGTCGTTTACCGACCGCGTGAACATCAGCTTTGCCGCGCTGCAGATGAATCGCGACCTGCACTTCAGCGCGTCGAGCTACGGCCTCGGCGCGGGGCTGTTCTTCCTCAGTTACGCGGCGTGCGAAATTCCGTCGAATCTCCTGCTGGTGCATTTTGGCGCGCGGCGGTGGATCGCGCGAATCATGTTTACGTGGGGCCTGCTGGCGTCCGGCATGATGTTCGTGCGGACTCCGAGCGAGTTTTACATCATGCGGTTTCTCCTGGGAATGGCCGAGGCGGGGTTTTTCCCCGGAGTGGTTTTCTTTCTCAGCCAGTGGTTTCCCGCGAACATGCGCGCGCGCACGGTCAGCCGCTTTTACATTGCGCTGCCGCTCAGTTAGGTGTTCATGGGCGGCGTGGCGGGAGCTCTCTTGAATCTTCAGGGACGCATGGGACTGGCTGGGTGGCAATGGCTTTTTCTCGTGGAGGGCTTGCCGGCTCTCGTTTTGAGCGCCGTGTTCCTCGCCTATCTGCCGGACGCGCCTGCTGATGCCAAATGGCTTACCGCCGGCGAGCGCGAGTGGCTCGTAAATAAGCTGCGCGCAGAAGATGCCGCCATCGGCGACGGACATGCGAAGGACGTTTTCCACGCCATTTTGAACCCCCGCATTTTGCAGCTCGGCACAATGCTGTTTTGCATTTACATTGGGGTGTATGGATTCTCGTTGTCTGCTCCGGTGATTGTTCGGCAGGTAACTCACCTGAGCGACACCAACGTCGGCTTTATCATCGCCGGCTTCGGCCTATTGGGGGCGCTGGGATTGCTCCTGAACGGAATGCATTCGGATTCCACTGGCGAACGGTATTTGCATGTTGCGGTACCTACGCTTCTGATGGCCGCGGCATGCGTCGTGGGGGGAATTAGCGTCTCGCCGCTCGCCGCTCTTCCGGCTTACGCAATCATCGTCATGGTGGGGCGCGTGACGGCGGGTCCCGCCTGGGTGATCCCCTCCAGTTTTCTGACCGGAAAATCCGCAGCTGCGGGAATTGCGACCATCAATGCGATTGCCATCCTGGGTGGATTTGTCGGACCCTACTGGATGGGACTGGCGAAAGACTGGACAGGAAATTACCAGACTGGTTTGTTGACGCTGGCCCTTCCGACGCTGGCGGGTGCAGGCATCGTGCTGTACATGCGCCACCAGACGATTCACTCTCGAACACAGCAGGGATGACCGTTTTGTTCTTAGGAGAAATGTCCCATGAAACTCGGTGAACTGGCGTCGCGGCTGGGTTGCCGCCTGGAAGGAGATTCGCAGGCGGAAATTAACGGGGTCGGCGGAATAGACAACGCGCGCGCGGGCGAAGTGACTTTCCTCTCGAATCCGCGCTACGCCCGCGAACTGGCGAAGACGCTTGCGACGGCTGTCCTGGCGGACGACAAGACAGCGGTGAAGCGCGACGCTTCCCTGCCGGCGCTGCATATCTTGCGCTCAGAGAATCCGTATCTGGATTTCGCGAGAACCATTGAGATCTTCCACGAGCCGCCGAAATATTCCCCGGGCATTCATCCGACGGCGGTCGTGGCGAAGACCGCGAAGATCGGCGAGGGGACGCATGTTGGGCCGCACTCGTTTGTGGACGAGGGCGTGACGATTGGGCGGAACTCCGTGCTGCACAGCCTCGTGACCGTATACCGCAATACGGCCATCGGCGACGATTGCCTCGTGCATTCGCAGGTCGTGATTCGGGAAGGCTGCTCGATCGGCAATCGCGTCATCCTGCAAAGCGGCGTGATCATCGGCGGCGATGGGTTCGGCTTTGCGCGCCAGAGCGACGGGCGCTGGCACAAGATCATTCAGCAGTCGCCGGTGGTGATCGAAGATGACGTCGAGATTCAGGCCAACTCCTGCATTGACCGCGCGACCGTGGGAGAAACGCGCATCCGCCGGGGCGCGAAGATTGACGACCTTGTCGCCGTCGGGCACTCCTGCGAAGTGGGCGAAGACACCATCCTGTGCGGGCAAGTCGGTCTTGCCGGCTCGACGCGCGTCGGCAATCGCGTGATCCTCGCCGGTCAGGTCGGCTCGGCGGGGCATCTTGACATCGGCGATGGAGCGATCATTACTTCGCAGAGCGGGATGCACCTCGACGTGCCGCCGGGAGCCGTCCTTTCCGGGTCGCCGGTGATGGAAAATAAATTGTGGCTGAAAATGGTCGCCGCGCTCAAGAGGTTGCCGGAGATGCAGAAGACGCTGCGGCGGCTCGCGTCAGAATTGGACAATTTGAAGGGCGCGGGAAAATAGTTTTGGTAGCACAGGCACTCTTTATCCCGAGCCCCTGCGAGGGGCTCGGGATAAAGAGTGCCTGTGCTACTCCCTCATTCAGCCGGTTTCTGGTCTTCCGGCAAAACCTCTGCAATCGCGTCGTGGACGAGTTGCGCAAGTTCGCCGCGCCGCTCGACCGTAAATTGTGACGAGTCAATCGGCTTGCAGAAACGAACATTCACCGTCCCAGGGTGAATGATCAATGAATTTTTCTTCATGATGCGGTGCGCCCCGCTGCACATGACCGGCACGACCGGGATTCCCGCCTCGATGGCCATCACAAACGAACCCTTCTTGAACCGTCCGAGCCGCCCCGTGGGGCTGCGCGTTCCCTCAGGATAGACGAGAAACGAAATGCCTTCCTTGATGTACCCGATGGCCTGCTTGACGCTGGCGAGCGCGGCGTCGCGGTCGCCGCGATCCACGGGAACAAAATGCGCGAGGCTGAAGGCAAAGCCGACGATGGGAATTTCAAACAGGGATTTCCGACCGAAAATACCAATGCGGCGGGGAATCGCACCGACAATGGCAGGGGCATCCGCGTTGCTGGTATGATTCGCGGCAAACATGCACACGCCCGCCGGAATATTCTCACGCCCCTCGATGCGCACACGCATGCCCGCCATCCGTGTGACTGTCACGAGCCCCTTCACACCGACCCAGTACATCAGGGTCGCCGAGCGCGTGAGCATCGTCCAGAGAATCATGAGCGGACCAAGAACCAGGATGTACAGGCTCAGCGCTAGGACGACAAAGGCGGAGCGAATCATCGTTCGGCCACGCTGCCGTGCAGAATTCCTTCGCGAATGCGCCGCTGCCTTTCGGATGCGCCCGGATGATCGCTGATCTGGTAGCCGCTGTCTCCGGCATGGTCCAGCAAAAATGAAAAATCGCGCTGCTCGTCTCCCCGCCGGGCCTTCACCGTGGCGCGCTCGCCGGGTTCGTAATCGCGCAGCCATCGGTCCGGAGAACGCGGGAAGGGTTCCCCATTGATTGAAACGAGGATGTCTCCATCCCTCAGCCCCGCGTGCGCTGCCGCGCTATCCGGATCAAGAAAGGCGACCGTCATCGCTCCACCCGGATCGCGATTCACTGCAAATCCCAAGGCTACGCGCGGTTGTCCGGTTGCATGAAGGTCCAGCCCCGCGTGTCCCAGGATTTCGTCGTAGGGAATCTCCTCCGTCCCGGAAACGTAGCGGGTGAAAAACCCGCCGAGATTGGAATCCGCGTCAGGCGCGGCCTTGCGGATTACGGACTCGGCGGCTCGGCGAATATCTTCTGTGTCGTTATAGAACTTTCCGCGGCGGGCAAATTCGTCGTTGAGCCAGCGCAGGACTTCATCCAGGCTGGCGGCATTCCCGGTGCGGTCCCGGATTTCGATGTCGAGCAGAACACCCAGAATCTGCCCCTTGTTGTAGTAGGAGATGCTCTCCTCGGGGCGCAGATAGAGCGGATATTTCTCCAGCCAGGCGTCGAGGCTTGACTGTTCGGCGCTCTGCCAGCGGCGGGCCGGGCGCGACTGCAAGTCGCTAATCTGCGAAGCCAGATTGGAATAGAACTGCTGCGCGGACCAGAGGCCCGTGCGCACCAAGGTGTACGAACCGTAGGTGTTGGTTACGCCCTCAGCGAACCACAGCGCGCGCGTCCACATCTCCCTGGTGTAATCCGGAGGCTCGAGCGATTGCGGGCGGATGCGTTTGACATTCCACGCATGGAACAGCTCGTGCGCCGCGTAGCTCGCGAGCTGCACGGGCAGATCGGCGGCGATGGTCGTGCAGTTGGAGTGCTCCATTCCGCCGCCGCCGAAATTCGCGCCGACGTGGAACAGGAACATGTACTCGCGAAAGGGCGCGCCGCGCATGAGCGCGACCTGATAGTTTACGATGCGTTTCAGCGCGTCTGACAGGCGAGCGCGGTCTCCCGCATCGCCGTGGATGACCACGCGGATCGGAACGCCGCCTGCCTCGATTTTGATTTCCTCGAACGCGCCTATTTCGACAGGCGCATCTATCAGCGCGTCGTATCCCGCTGCTTCGTAAGCGCCGCCGCGATTCCCGGCGGAGATTCCCGTAGCGTCGAGTTCCACGGCCACTCGCCATCCTTCCGGAACGCCTTCCAACCGAAGTCGAGTCTCTTCACTTCGCCGGTCCGGCACGTAAAGAAGAATCATTCCGAGATTGAAAAATGCATGGTCCGGATTGAGCTGAGAGGCGAAAGGCCCGGGCTCATCCCAGTACGCCGAGTAGCTGATCGTAACCGTGCCGGAGCCGGAGACCTGCCACGTCTGTTTATCGAGTTTTGCAATCGGCAAAGCATGATTCGCCTCATCGCTGGCGGATACCTGCATCACGTGAGAGGAAAAATCGCGAATCTGGTAAAGCGTGCTCCACGCCGGCATTTGCAAAACGAGCGCACCCGTGACGGCCGGAACGCGCATGCTTACGCCCACAATATGCTTTTCGGGATGCGCCACGGAGACTGAGTACTCGATGGTCGCGCTGGCGGGACGCGGACAGAACAGGGCGGCGAATAAGGCAAAGGCCGGAAGAATGCGCGAGCGAAGACTCATCTCGTGATCTTCCCCGCCGGAGCGCCGCGTTCCTGCAATTTTGCAAGAAGTTTGCCGCACAATCCGTCAAAGCTGCCGTTGGACATGACGAGGACAAGATCTCCCGGGCGAATTTCGCCGCCGAGAAAATCCACAATTTCGTTGGCGGTTTCAAATCCTTCGGCCTTCTTCCCAGCGGAGCGAACAGTTTCAAGAACCCGATCGGGCGAAAGACGCTCGTCGTCGGTGAGCAGGTTCGCGCGGTTGACGGCGCCGAGAACGGCCGCATCCGCGGTGGAGAGCGCGGCGGCCAGGTCCGCTTCAAACACGCGGCGGCGCATGGTATTCGAGCGCGGCTCGAAGACGGCCCAGAGCCGCGGTCCGGGCCAGCGATGCCGCGCGGCGTCAATCGTGACGCGAATCGCCGTCGGATGATGCGCAAAATCGTCCACGACGAGAACACCCGCGGATTCTCCCTTTACTTCGAGGCGCCGCAGCACGCCGCGGAAGGAGGCGAGAGCGCTTTCGAGCGCGGCACGTTTGACACCGCGTCCGTGGGCGATGGCAATGGCGGAGAGCGCGTTCAATACATTGTGACGTCCCGCGGGCTGCATCCGCACCTTGGCAATTTCGTCGCCGCGATGCAGGGCGCGGAAATGCGTCTCGCCGGAGACGACTTCCACGCCTCCTGCAAGCCAATCCAGGCCGGACGTAAACCCATACGTTTCGATGGGACAGAATGCCTTGGCGATCACGCCGCGAACAGTATCACTCTCTCCCCAGGCGACGATCTTGCCGCCGCGCGGCACGAGATTGACGAGGCGCCGGAACTGTAACTCGATCGCGGCAAGGTTTGCATAAATATCCGCGTGATCGAATTCAAGCGACGTGATGATGATTTCCCGCGGATGGTAGTGCAGAAATTTTGGGCCTTTGTCGAAAAAGGCCGAATCGTATTCGTCGCCTTCGAGGACGAATTCCCTGCCTCCCCCAAGGCCGAAACTCCGGCCAAAATTCTCCGCCACGCCGCCGATCAGGAAATTTGGCTTCCGTCCGGCGTGATGCAAAATCCAGGAGAGCATCGAGGTCGTCGTGGTCTTTCCGTGCGTCCCCGTGACCACCAGCGGATCATGGCCGGGCAAAAAGAACTCTTCGAGCGTCTGCGGAAGCGACCGGTAGGGCAAATTGTTGTCGAGCACATACTCGACCTCCGGATTTCCGCGCGACAGCGCATTCCCCAACACCACAATGTCGGGCGCGGGATCGAGATTCTTTTCGGAAAATCCGTTTGTCCAGCGGATCCCAAGGCTTTCCAGAAGCGTCGAAGCCGGCGGGTAGACGCCGGCATCCGAGCCCGTTACTTTGTGCCCCGTCTCCGCAAGCATCCCGGCGAGCGGGGCCATGGCCGCGCCGCCAATCCCGGAAAAGTGAAAATGCAATAGGCGGCTCATGCGCGCACCGCCGGCTCGAGGATATCGAGACTTCCTTCGCCCGTGGCCACAAGGCGGGCGCGAACACCGAGCGGCAAGGTCAGCATCGGCTGCGGAGTATGTCCCACGGGCGCGCCATAAACTACCGGAATGCGCAGCGGAGCAAGAATGCGTTTGCAAACCTCGGCGCACGTCACGGAACTGCCTTCGGGAGGCTCCGACTCGGGAAATTCTCCGAGGACAATTCCCTTCACGCCATCGAATTTTCCAGCCTGCTTCAAGTGCAAGAGCATGCGGTCGAGCTGATAGGGCTTGAGGCCGCGATCTTCCAGGATCAGGATGCCGCCGCGCGTGTCGAGTTCCCAGGGGGTGCCGATGGAAGTTTCAATCAGCGTAACGCACCCGCCGAGGAGCGTGCCCGTGGCCGAGCCGCGGGCGAGCGTTTCGCCGCGCAGCGGCGTGGACCACCCGCTGTTGGTCGCGGTCATGGCGCACATGAACGAATCGGGATCGAAACCGCCGGTGGCATTCGCTCCGGCATCAAATCCCCCGGCAACGAGCGGCCCGTAAAACGTAACCCAGCGCAGCTTTTGCCAGAGGTAGATGTGAACAGAGGTCACGTCGCTGAAGCCGCAGAAAATTTTAGGCCGCTTCAGTTGCGCGGGCTTCAGGCCGTCGAGGAGTTCCGCGCCGCCGTATCCACCGCGCGTGCAAAATACGCCGCGCACGTCGGCGCGGCTGAGCGCGTTGAGGAGTTCCTTGCGGCGATCCTTGAGCGGCGCCGAAAAATATCCATCCGGCTTGCGGTCCGCGTTGTGAATGACGCGAAAATCGAGTCGCGTGAGAGTTTCGCAGCCGCGTTCGATGCGCTCCGGTTTGGCCGTGCTGGCCGGGGCTACGACGACGATTGCGCTGCCCGGCACGAGCGCCGAAGGCTTGAGGGATTTAGGCATAAAGTGACGCCACGCCGGAGAATTATATATCGCGCAATTGTCCGTAAAGGGGCACCGATGCGCCGCATGTTGCTCAGGCTACTAACAACCGGGATGAGTCCCGGAACCTCTTACGGAAAACGCGCCCAGACCCGCCGTCATTCCGAGCGGAGCGAGGAATCCCTCCATCTTTATCGCACCGCACTACAGAACACGGAGGGATTCCTCGCGAAATTTATCCCGGTCCCTTCCGGGACTCGGAATGACGAGCTTATCCACTTTTCTGCAAGTGAGAAAGCCTAAACCAATCCCTCGGCGCGGATCCCGGTTACAGCGTGAACGTGGTCATTTTGTGAAAATGCCGGGCGCGGGCGGCGATCTCCAAGCGTTTCAACGCGCGCAGACGGTCCAGTCCGAATTTTTCCACCGTGAAACTTCCCATCACCGAGCCGTACACCATCGCGCGGCGCAGTTCCGCATCACCCACGCGTTTTTGGGTGGCGAGGTAGCCCATGAATCCACCGGCAAACGTGTCGCCCGCGCCGGTCGGATCGTGAACCTCCTCCAGCGGAAACGCCGGAACGCTGAAGGTCCGGTTCTGGTGGACGAGCATGGCGCCGTATTCTCCCCGCTTGATTACAAGGGCTTTCGGGCCCAGCGTGAAAATATGCTTCGCCGCGCGCAACAGATTGTGTTCGTTCGAGAGTTGCCGCGTCTCCGAATCATTGATCATCAGGATGTCGGTATGGCGCAGCGTTTCGCGAAGCTCCTTGGGCGTTCGCTCGATCCAGTAGTTCATCGTGTCGAGGGCGACGACCTTGGGCCGCTTCTTGACCTGATGCAGCACCGAACTCTGCAAAGTGGGATCAATATTGGCAAGGAACAGGTGCGTGGATGTCTGGTAGGGGCCGGGCAATCGCGGCTTGAACTCCGCGAAAACATTCAGTTCCGTGGCCAGCGTCGTCCGTTCGTTCATGTTTTCGCTATATTTTCCCGCCCAAAAGAAAGTTTTTCCGTCGGCGCGCTCCAGGCCCAGCGTATCAATCTTCCGGCCTTTGAAGATTGTCGCGTCGTGCTCGGTGAAATCCGTCCCCACAATGCCCACCAGATTGACATGCGTGAAATAGCTGGCGGCAACGGCAAAATACGTGGCCGCTCCGCCGAGCATACGATCTACTTTTCCGTGCGGCGTTTCCACGGCGTCAAAGGCCACTGATCCGACCACGAGTAAGGACATATCTAGCGGGCTCCCGGATTGAGATATTTTCCAGCGATGACGCTCAGGCGTTTTCGTGCAGCAGCGGGAATCACCTTTGGGTCGGTGACGATGGCGTGAGCGAGCGCCGATCCGCAGCGGCAGGTGCGCTCCGCGGGAATCGCTCGCAGCGCCGCGCGCAAAACATTCTGCGCGTTTTCCGTGTTCTTGCTCAGATTCGAGAGAATCTCCTCCAGCGTGACCGAGGAGTGCCCGGGATGCCAGCAGTCGTAATCGGTGATCATGGCGACGGTGGCGTAGCAGATCTCGGCTTCGCGGGCGAGCTTGGCTTCGGTGGCATTGGTCATGCCGACGACGTCGAACCGCAGTTGCCGGTTGACGTGCGCCTCGGCCAGCGTCGAAAATTGCGGCCCTTCCATATTGAAATAGGTTCCCCGTCGGTGGACGCGCACCCCAGCGTCATCGCAGGCACCCGCAAGAATTCCGGCCAGGTCGCCGCATACAGGATTGCCAAAGCCGACGTGCGCGACCACGCCCTCACCGAAAAATGTGGACTTGCGGTGCCGCGTGCCGTCAAAGAACTGATCGGGGATCATGAACTCCAGCGGCTTCAAATCTTCCTGCAGCGAGCCGACAGCGCTGACGGAGATGATGCGCTCCGCTCCGAGCTGCTTCATGGCGTGAATATTCGCGCGGTAATTGATTTCGGTGGGCGTGAAGCGGTGGCCGCGGGCGTGCCGGGAAAGAAACGCCACGCTCTTGCCTTCGAGCGTTCCCACGACGAGCGCGTCGCTCGGATCGCCGAACGGCGTCCGGACGCGCACCTCGCGGGCTTTCTCGAGGCCCGGCATGGTGTACAGGCCGCTGCCGCTGATGATTCCGACTGCGACGCTGCCCTTGCTTGCCGCGCGCGCGCTTCCGGACTGCTTCTTCTTGGCCATGAGTGGTGTCCTCGGAAAAGTGAAACGTTATGCGTCAATCAGAACGGGTTCGAAAATGAACTTGCCCTGCCGCTCTCTGATGTATCCGCTCGGCGTCCTGGCCTCATGACCAAAGATCACGAACCATTCTTCGCGGACAGCCTGAGGAATAAGTCGCTGCTTATGCTCCAGCGTCTCAAGCGGATAAAGATCGTATCCCATAATCCACGGGTACGGCACGTGGGCCGCGGTCGGTATCAGGTCGGCGGTAAAGAAAACCGTCTTTCCGCCGCCCGTCAGGCGCACGCACATCATGTCGCGGTTGTGCCCCGGCACGCGCTCGACGCGCACGCCGGGAACGATCTCGGCATCGCCCTCGAGCAAGTGCCACTGCCCCGATTTTTGCATGGGCATGTAATTGTCCGGAAAATAGCTGGCGCGGTCGCGGTCCGTGGGGTTTTGCGCGTGCTCGAATTCCCCGCGCTGGACGTAGTAACGAGCCTTTGGAAAAACGGGGATGGCCTCGCCATTGATAATTCGCGTGTTCCATCCGCAGTGGTCAAAGTGCAGGTGCGTGTTGATGACGATATCAATTTCGGCGGGCGGGACGCCATGCGTCACAAGCTTGTCGGGAAGCTTCGGGCCGTCCTCGAATGCATAGATGTCCGAGCGCTTGGCGTCCCATTTGTCGCCCGAACCTGTTTCAATGAGAATCCATTTCCCCGCGGTTCTGATCAGGAGCGAATTCATGGCCATCAGAATGCGATTGCGTTCGTCCGGGGGAGAAACGCGCTCCCACATCGGCTTGGGAATCACGCCAAACATCGCCCCGCCGTCGAGGCGAAAAGTGCCGTCGGTAATTAGCCAGAATTCCAGGTCGCCTAGTTTCATCCGTTCTTCCTTGTGTCTTCCGCGTGCGCGAAGAGTTCGCGCGCGGCGGTGAATGGATCCTTCTTGCGCGTTGCAACTTCCCGCGCCAGCTTGTCGAGCAGCGTTTCTCCGCTTTCCCCGGACACCGCGTGCCGGGAGAAAAGGTCCTCGGCCAGCGCAACGAGTTTCTGCTTCCATTGGCCGATCTTTTTTTCTTCTTCGGACAGGCGTCCGCGAAAATGTTTCCGGTAGCGCTCGATCTCCGCCGCCAGTTCCTCGACTCCGAGGCCTTCCGTCGCCACCGTGCGCAGGACGGGAGGTTTCCAGCCCTCGCGCTCGGGCGCGAGCTCCAGCATCGCGCGGAGTTCGGTTTCCAGGCGATCGGCGCCTTCGCGGTCCGATTTGTTCAATACAAATATATCCGCGATCTCCATCAATCCCGCCTTCATATTTTGCACGTCGTCGCCCAGGCCGGGAACCAGCAGAACGAGCGTACAGTCGGCCAGACGGACGATGTCCACTTCATCCTGGCCAACGCCGACCGTTTCGATCAACGTGTATTGCTTCCCCGCCGCATCGAGAATCATGCCCACTTCCGCCGTCGCTCGAGCAAGCCCGCCCAGAAAGCCGCGCGTCGCCATCGAGCGGATAAAGACTCCGGCATCCCCAGAGTGGCCCTGCATGCGGATGCGGTCGCCCAGGATCGCTCCGCCCGTGTAGGGGCTCGTGGGGTCCACGGAAATGATTCCGACTTCCTCGCCGCCGCGGCGGTAGTGGGCGGCCAACCGATCCACGAGCGTGCTTTTGCCAGTTCCCGGAGCGCCAGTGACTCCGATTACAAAGGAGTTTCCTGTAAACGGAAAAAGTCGCTGAAGCAGTTCTTCTGCCTGGGGAGCGTGGTTTTCGACGGCCGTGATTGCGCGCGCGATGGCGCGCACATCGCCCTTCCGAATCTGCTCGGTCCAGGCTTCGACAGTGCTGGGTAAGTTTCGCGAGGCGGCGCACACGAGAATCAACAAGGTAACATGGAATCGGGCGATGAAAAAATGATGTCGAATCGGTGAAACGAAGGTCTGGCCATCGGACTTGCTCGTGGTAGCAAAAAAGAAGCCCGTCATTCCGAGCGGAGCGAGGAATCCCTCTTTCTTTTTCGTGCCACGCCGCGGAACACGGAGGGATTCCTCGCTGCGCTCGGAATGACTGCGTCCAGCGAGGGCGATAAGACGCTTAGCAGTGACGCCGGCGGAGACGGGCGAGAGGAAAGCGAGCCTACCGCCCCTCGAGCACCTGCCGCGCAATCACCATGCGCTGGATTTCGCTGGTGCCTTCGCCGATCGTACAGAGTTTCGAGTCGCGGTAAAATTTTTCCGCCGGATAATCCTTGATAAAGCCGTAGCCTCCGAAAATCTGCACCGCTTCGTTTGCTACCCGCACGCCCACTTCGCTGGCATAAAGTTTCGCCATGCTGGATTCCTTCGTGTGGCGCGGCCCGTGCTGATCAGCAAGCCAGGCGGCGCGGTAGACGAGCCAGCGCGCGGCGTCAATATCCGTGGCCATGTCTGCCAGCTTGAACTGGATGGCCTGAAATTCGCTGATGGATTTTCCGAACTGCTTGCGCTCGAGCGCGTACTTTGTCGCGGCCTCGTAGGCGCCCTGCGCCATGCCCAGGCCCAGCGCCGCAATCGAAATGCGCCCGCCGTCGAGCACCTGCAGCGTGTTGGTGAAGCCCTGCCCTTCCTTGCCAAGAAGATTTTCTTCCGGCACGTGGCAATCGCTGAAGATGAGTTCCGATGTGTCACTTGCGCGCATGCCAAGCTTATTTTCTTTTTTGCCGGCGCGAAACCCGGACGTTCCCTTTTCCACAATCAGAGCCGAAATACCTTTTGCTCCTTTGGCCTTGTCAGTCACGACCATGGCCACGCAGATATCCGCGTACTGGCCATTAGTGATAAAAGTTTTCGAGCCGTTGACCACCCATCCGCCATCCTTGCGGGACGCGACCGTGCGGGACGATCCGGCGTCGGACCCCGAGCCCGGCTCGGTGAGGGCCCAGCAGCCGAGCTTTTTGCCTTGCGCCAGCGGCTCGACAAATTTACGGCGCTGCGCGTCGGTCCCGAAAAGATAAAGGTGATTCGTGCAAAGCGAATTGTGCGCCGCGACCGTCAGGCCGACCGACCCATCCACGCGCGCCAGCTCCTCGACAATCAGAGCGTACTCGACGTAGCCCAGTCCCGCGCCGCCGAATTGTTCAGGGACGATGACTCCGAAGAGGCCCATTTCCGCCAGCTTCGGCATCAGGTCAGCGGGAAATCGCGCAGCCTCATCCCATTCCATGACGTGGGGAGCGATTTCCGACTCGGCAAATTCACGCACGCTTTGGCGAAGCTGGCGTTGCTCGTCGGTAAAGGAGAAGTCCACAAGGCCTCATTGAAATCAGAACACAAAGTTCCACTCAATTTGTTTATACCACAGACGTGGAAACGGCCCGGTTGGCTTGAGTGCGATGTTTCCTAACCCGACAATGAAGCTCATGCTTCGCGGGCTGCGGAGAAATTCGTCCCGCGAAGGTTTGAGTAGCACAGGCACTTGGACTGAACCCCTCAGCTGAGACAATTTAGAACTAGCACACTTACCGTTCCATG
>VFSW01001454.1_pt1 | contig 36134 bp, 30 predicted proteins | sample 5358111 | NCBI WGS metagenome assembly VFSW01 (sample SAMN11554181, study PRJNA540505) | mine drainage metagenome | isolation source: sediment from site ElyBrook_90M | place: USA: Ely Copper Mine, Vershire, VT | collected 2017 | reverse complement strand
CCGGCGCACAGGTTCCGCCCCCCCCACCCCGGTACTGATGCTGCGCTGGCACGTTCCGGCCGCTCGCGCGGCCGGGATGCCCGCTATCATCCGCCGCTGCGATGACTGAACCCACGTTCGAGCCGGACTCCTCCCAGCGGTCCAAGGCGTTCGATGGCCGCGCCACGGCGCCGGGGCCGTCGAAGCCCCCTGCTTCCCGCAAAGCGCCACCGAACAAGGGCCCTGCGCGCGGGCTGGGGCGTCTGTGGGCATTCGTTCTGGGTGGGCTTTTGCTGGGTTTGGCAGGCGCGCTCCTGTTGGGGTTCTGTGTCACCTTGCTGTGGCCGCGGCTCCCCGACCTCGGTGAGGTCACCGACTATCGCCCCGATCTTCCGCTGCGCGTCTACAGTGCACAGGGCACGCTCATCGGCGAATTCGGCGTGCAGCGCCGCGCCGTCATTCCCGCCGGACAGGTCCCATTGCAACTCAAGCAGGCAGTGCTCGCCGCTGAAGACGCGCGCTTCTTCCAGCATGGGGCGATCGACTTCGCGGGCGTGGTGCGTGCAGCGCTGGCCGATTTTGGTGCGGGCGGCGCCGTGCAGGGCGCCTCGACGTTGACCATGCAAGTCGCGCGGGATTTTTACCTCTCGCCCGAAAAAACGCCGTTGCGCAAGCTGGTCGAGACCATGCTGGCATACAAAATCGAAAACACCCTGACCAAGGACCAGATCTTCGATCGTTACATCAATCAGGTCTACCTGGGACAGCGCGCGTATGGTTTTGCCGCGGCGGCGCAGGTGTACTTCGGCAAGCCACTCGATCAACTGAGCCTGGCGCAGTACGCGGTGCTGGCGGGCTTGCCGCAGGCGCCCTCGGCGTACAACCCGCAGACCAACCTGCGCCTGGCGGTCTGGCGGCAACATTACGTGCTGGGCCGCATGCTCGCGCTGGGAGACATCACCCGTGACGCATACGAGGCGGCACTGCGGGCGCCACTGAACGTGCAGGCGGGACAGGGTGCCTTGCACTACGCCGTGGAGGCCGGGTTCGCGGCGGAAGTGGTGCGTCAGGTCATGGTCGCGCGATTCGGTGAGGCCGCCTACACGGATGGCTACAAGGTGACCACGACCCTGGTTGACACGGACCAGGCGGCTGCCGTCGCGGCGGTGCGCGCAGGTGTGCTGTCATACGACCGGCGTGCCGGCTGGCGAGGGCCCGAGGCGCATGTCTCGGGGGGCGAGGATCCGCAGGTGGCGGTGGCTGCCCTCAAGGGCATGCGCGACGTCGGTGGCCTGGCCCCGGCTGTCGTCCTGCGCGCGGACGAGCGTCGTGTCGACGTGGTGCGTCGCGACGGTTCGCAGCTGACGGTGACTGGCAGCGGGCTTGACTTCTGCCGTGCGGGGCTGAGCCCGAAGGCGGCGCCGGCGCGTCGAATCACCTCGGGAAGCGTTGTACGACTCCTGTCCGATGCGAACGGCGCGTGGAACGTGGTGCAGTTGCCGCAGGTGCAATCGGCGCTGGTCTCGATGCAGCCGCAGACGGGTGCGATCCAGGCATGGGTGGGTGGATTCGATTTCAATCGCGAGAAGTTCGATCACGTCAATCAGGCCTATCGTCAGCCGGGATCAAGCTTCAAGCCCTTCATCTACTCGGCCGCCGTGGCGGAGGGTCTTGCGCCGTCGACCATTGTCGACGATTCCCCATTGTCGGTGGATGCGGGCCCTGGCCAACCGTTGTGGCAGCCTCACAATTACGAAGGCAGGTTCGAGGGCCGCATGTCCGCAGCCACGGCGCTGGCGAAGTCCGACAACGTCGCGGCGGTGCGGGTGCTCCTCGCCATCGGTGTTCCCTACGCGCAGATGCACGCTTCGCAGTTCGGTCTTCCGTTGGATCAAATTCCCCCTTATCCAACGATGGTGCTGGGCTCCGGTAGTTTCACGCCGATGCAAATGGCACGCGCCTACGCTGTATTCGCCAACGGCGGCTATCTGGTTCAGCCGTCGTTGATTTCCAGGATCGTCGACGCGCGAGGAAGGGTCATGTTCAAGGCTGCGGCCCCCGTGCTGGGTGGATCCGGCGCGCCTCGCATTCTCCAGCCAGGCAACGCCTACTTGTTGACGACCATGATGCAGAACGTGATCCGATCCGGTACGGGGGCCGCTGCCAACGTCCTTGGTCGTTCCGATCTGGCAGGCAAGACCGGCACGACGTCGAGTTTCCGTGACGCCTGGTTCGATGGCTACAACCACGCGCGGGTCGCCATCGCGTGGGTCGGTTTCAACCAGCCGAAGTCGCTGGGCAATGGCATGCAGGGCGCCAGCGTCGCGTTGCCGATCTGGATCCAGTACATGCGCAGCGCGCTGCGGCACGATGCCGATGTGCCGTGGACCGCGCCGCCGGACGTCGTACGCGTGCCGGTGAATCCCGCCACGGGTTACGCCGCGATCGGCGACAGCCCGGGAAGCAAGATGGCGCTGTTTCTGCAGCAGTTTCCGCCGATCGATCCCGCGGGGTCCCGCACGCCTGCCCCCAGCGGCGCGGCTCACGTCGTGGCGACGCCGACCGCCTCGGCGGCGGCCGCGCACGGCGCGTCGCCATTTGTGGTCCTGCCGCGGCCCGATCCCGTTCATTGATGCGGTGTCGAGGCCCGGGCCGTCTCAGGTCTCCGGATGCGCCGAGCCGGCACCCGACACCCGACACAGTGCGTCGGATCCGCGTTTACTATAAGCTCAGTTGGAATCGGCCGACGCTTCTTCGGATATGTTGATGATCACGACAAATCTTCGCCGCTTTGCGGCGAGCATGCTCCCTGCTCTCATGTTCGCCGGTCACGCGGCGGCAGCCGGCTTTACCTTCACGCCGACACCGAGCCCGCGTCCGGTGCCGGCATTCCAGTTTCTTGATGGCAATGGGAAGCCCACCAGCCTGCAGGCAATGCGTGGCAAAGTGATTCTGCTGAACGTATGGGCCACGTGGTGTCCGCCTTGCGTCGAGGAAATGCCGACCCTGAACAAGCTCCAGGCGACGCTCGGCGGCAAGGATTTTGTCGTCGTTCCGTTGTCGATCGACAAGGGCGGCGTGTTCGCGGTGAAAAGCTTCTACCAGGAGAACTTCATCGACCACCTCGCGGTCGATGTCGATCCGACGACCCGTGCACTCGACGCGCTGCGCGTGCTCGGCACACCGACGACGATCCTGATCGATCGCCAGGGCCGTGAAGTCGCGCGCACCCTCGGCCCGGAGTCATGGGATGAGCCGGCGATCGAGGCGCAACTCAAGCATTACATCGACGCACGCTGAGCCGCGCGACCGGGGTGCGCGACGCGCCGCCGGCGGATTGGTGTCATACTGGTGTCCATGGCCGGGAACTTCACAGTGGGCACGATGGCGAATGCATCAACTGCATTGTTTCTGACGGCGCTGGCCGTCTTCATGCCGCTGCCGGCGCGTGCTGGCGTGATGGCGCGTCCCGCGCCTGGCGCGCGTGACGTGTCCCGCACCGTCACCCCCGGTTGGCATTTCGATCGAGCGGAGGCAGTCACGGCCGCGCGCGATGGTCGACTGGTGCTGCGCACGCCGCTGGGTACGCGGGTGCATGGCATCGTCCGCCTGACAGCGTTCGATGCCGTGTTCGAGCCCGAGGTGCCTCTCGCTGCGTGCACCCGCTACCACATGGTCTTGCGCGACGCGGCGCGCCGCGTCGTCGCCCGGGCGGGCTTCACAACGCAGTGCAGCGCGTGGAGTGCGCCCATGCAGATCGATGATCGGCATGCCGCGAAGGATCCTGAGCGTGCCGCTGCCGGTGTCGTATTGGCCGCGAATGCACCCGGAGGGGTCGTGGCTGCATGGTTCCAGGGATCGGCCAGGCGCGAGGGCCGGCGGGACGTGATCGAGGAGGCGCGCGAGCGCGCGCGTTTCGCCGACTGGGTCGCGCCGATGCGGCTCGATGCGCACAAGCAGGGGCCGGCGACGGTGCCCGCATTGGCGGCGGATGGTCAGGGCGCAGTGATCGCGGTCTGGTCGCAAGTGGTCGGTGGTCGCGACGCCATGTTCGCCCGGCGCATGGGACGTGACGGCCGATGGGGCGTGCGGGCGCGGCTGGATGATCCGTCCTTACCGGGTGACGCGACAGCAGCGCAAGTTGGTGCCGATGGCTCGGGAGCGGCGGTTGCCTGGCAGCAGTCCGACGGACGCGGCACCCGCATCGAAGCCGTTGTCGGCAGCGCAGAGCGTGGATGGGCGCACGCCCATCGCCTGGACGGCGGCGTCAGCGCCTATGCGCCGGCGGTGGCGCCCTTGGGGGATGGCCGGTTTGTTGTTGCCTGGGAACAGGCGCGTCCAGCTGGCGTGTATGCCGTCATCTGGGGTGATGGGGTCTGGAGTACACCTCGCCGGGTCAGCGCCCGCGGGCACCCCGCCCACCAGCCGGTGGCAGTGGGCAACGGCCGGGGCGGCGGCGCGCTGGCATGGGTCGATGGGACGGGGGCTACGCAACGCATCGCTGTGGCGCGTCTTGATGGCGATGTGGTGCGCCGTATCGACGCCCCCCGTCAACGCGGTGGCGCGGCGCTGGCGCCAGCACTGATGTTCGATCCGGCCGGAAACCTTTTGATGGCCTGGGGTCAGGACAACGCCGCCGGGCGCGAGGGCATCGCCGTCGCACTGCTGCGTGCAGGCAAGCGGCGCTGGGATTCCCCGACGCTGCTCGACGCAACGGACCAGCGCAGTGCGGGCCAACCAGTACTCGGCGGTGACGCGGCCGGGAATTTGGCATGCGCGTGGTACCAGGACGGACCGCTGGGATTGCAGGTCTGGGTCGCGCGCGGTGACGCCTCAAGTGGACGCTGGACCCAGGCGCGCATGCTCTCCGATCCGCGTGCCACCGTGCAGGCGACCCTGCCGGCCATGGCGGTTGATCCGGCGGGCGGGATCACCGTGGCATGGCAGCAATTCAATAATTGGCGCGACGTGGTGATGGCGGTGCGCCGGCCTTGAGCGAACCCGGCGCCGCAACCGGGTTTGGTCGGTGCGGCACGCTGCGGATGGCCTATGCTACGCGGACGCTGCGGTCCGATCTCCGCGGCAGCAGCCATCATGCACGGAATCAACGGACTCGAACTCACCCTCGTTTATCTCGTCGCCGCGGTCCTCGGTGTGGCCTTGTTCCGCTTCTGGAAGCTGCCGGCGATGCTCGGGTACCTGACGGTTGGTGTGGTCATTGGTCCCAATGCGCTGGCACTCGCCGCGGGGCACAACCAATCGACGGCGGAACACCTCGCCGAATTCGGGATCGTGTTCCTGATGTTCTCGATCGGCCTGGAGTTCAGCCTCGCCAAAATCCGCGCCATGCGGCGTCTGGTGTTCGGGCTGGGCGCCGCCCAGGTGCTGACAACCATCGGCCTCACGGTGGGGGTCAGCATGGTGCTGGGGCACTTCATCCCCTCGCGGTGGCCGCAGCCGGTGGCGTATGGCGTCGCGCTCGGCGGCGTGCTGGCGCTCTCGTCGACCGCGATCGTCGTCAAGTTGCTTGCAGACCGACTCGAGTTGGAGTCGGAACACGGGCGCCACATCGTTGGCGTGCTGCTGTTCCAGGATCTCGCGGTCGTGCCGCTGCTGGTGCTCGTGCCCGCGCTTGCCCAACCCGGTCGCGGGCTCGTGACGACGTTGGCCCTGGCCACGGTGAAGGCTACCGTGGCGTTGGCCGTCATCTTGCTGGCGGGCGGGCGCCTGCTGCGGCCGTGGCTGCGTCTGATGGTGCGCAGGCGTTCCGACGAGCTGTTCATGCTCAACATGCTGTTGCTGACCCTGGGCATGGCGTGGTTGACCGAACTGGCGGGGTTATCCCTGGCGCTGGGCGCATTCCTGGCCGGCATGCTCATCGCCGAAACCGAGTTCCGCCATCAGGTGGAGGCGGATATCCGGCCATTCCGCGACGTCCTCCTCGGACTGTTCTTCATCACCATCGGCATGCTGTTGAACTGGCGTCTGGTACTGGCCGACTGGTGGTTGGTGCTCCTGCTGGCGACCGTGCCGATCGCCATCAAGATCTTGATCGTGGTCGCTGTCGAGCGGCTGCGACGCACTTCGTCGGGGGTGGCGCTGAGATCAGCGCTGTGGCTGGGACCTGCGGGCGAATTCGGGATCGTGCTGCTGAACCTCGCGGCGACAACCCACGTGCTGCCGCCCGCGGTGGTGAGCCCGGTGCTGGCTGCCATGGTGCTATCGATGCTCGCGGCGCCATTTCTCGTCGAGCACATCGATGCCATCGTGCTCAAGCTCGTGGCCAGTGAGTGGATGCTGGCGTCGTTGCAACTCACGGATATCGCGCGGCAGACCATTCGGACGCACCGGCATGTCGTGATCTGCGGCTACGGTCGATGCGGTCAGAACCTGGCGCGCATGCTCCAGGACGAAGGCGTGCCCTACGTCGCGCTGGACCTCGACCCGGATCGCGTGGCAAAGGCCCGCTCGACCGGCCGGAACGTCGTTTATGGGGACGCGGCACGGTTGGCCAATCTGCAGGCGGCCGGGCTGGCGCGCGCCAGCGCCGTCGCCGTCAGCTACGTTGACAAACGCTCGGCGCTGCGGGTTCTTGGTCACGTGCGTGCCCACGCACCGAACGTTCCGGTGGTCGTGCGCACCCGGGATGACGCGGCGCTCGACGAATTGCGCACTGCCGGCGCCACCGAGGTGGTGCCGGAAGTGCTGGAGGGGGCCCTGATGCTGGCATCCCAGACGCTGGCTTTGGTGGGCGTGCCGTTGCAGCGTGTCTTGCGGCGCATGCGCAGCGAGCGTTCCGCGCGCTACGACCTTCTGCGGGATTATTTCCACGGCGTCGACGACCCTGATCTGGATGACGAGGCACGCGCCCTGGCGCGGTTGCGGCCTCTGAATCTGCCGGCAGGCGCCAAGGCGGTGGGGTGTCGGCTTGCTGATCTGGAATTGCGGGGCACCCGCGTGGTGCAGTTGCACCGTGCCGGTGGCCAGGTACTGCAACCGGACCTCGAGCTCGTTCTCGCCGCTGGCGACACGCTGCTGCTGGCGGGTACCCCGGAGGCGCTTGCGCGCGCGGAAGACGCGTTGCTGGGTGGAGTCTGAAATGATGCGCCGGGTGGAATTGCGCGCCGGGGCGCGCGATACGTTTCCGCTGTTGCTCGGTGCCGCACCGTTCGGTCTGATTTTCGGCGCGCTGGCCGGACCGAGCGGTGTTCCGGCGCCAGCCGCGCTGGCAATGTCGGCGTTGGTGTTCGCAGGGTCATCGCAGTTCATCGCACTCAGCCTTCTGGGGGCGGGCGCCGGCGTTGGCCTGGTGGTGTTCACCACGCTGATCGTCAACCTGCGCCACGCCCTTTACGCTGCCACGTTGCTGCCCCATGTCGAGGATCTTCCATTGCGCTGGCGGATACCATTGGCCTTCTGGCTCACTGACGAGACCTTCGCCGTCGTTCAGGCGCGCTACGCGGCGCACGATGGTGCGGGGCCGCACCAGCACTGGTACTACCTCGGTTCCTGTCTGGCAATGTACGGAAATTGGCTGGCATGGACAGCCGCTGGAGTCTGGATGGGGCACGCCAGCCCCGACCTGCAGCACTGGGGCCTCGAATTCGCAATGGCTGCGACGTTCACCGGTATCGTGGCTCCGATGCTCCGCAACCGTCCGATGCTGGGCGCTGCGCTGGCCGCTTCTGCCACGGCGCTGATGGCACGTGCGCTGCCCTACAAGCTCGGTCTGCTGTTGGCGGCGTTCGCTGGTATCGTGGCCGGTGTATGGCTTGAGGAGCGCGCGGCGGCGCGCAGCGAGGTTGCGCGATGAGTTGGCGCCTGTTGGCGGTGATCGGGGGCATGGCGCTGGTGACGTTCGGGGTGCGCGTGACCTTGTTCGCGCTCGGCGCACGGGCGGGTTTCACGCCCCGGATCCGGCGTGCGCTGTCCTACGTGCCGGTGGCAGTGCTCAGCGCGATCACGGTGCCGATGGTGCTGTTGCCGGACGGAAGCCACTGGGACTTCAGCTGGCGTAATCCGTGGCTCGCCGGTTCGCTGGTCAGCGGGGGTCTGGCGTTGCGGACACGCAACCTCCTGGCCGCGATCAGTGGCGGCATGGTGGTCTACGTGATCTGGCGCTGGCTGTTGCGCTGAACCCCGGATTTGGGGTGGCCCGGCATCCGCACGAGCGCCGATAATGGCGGTAACGCCGGCTCCCTGAATGACTGCCATGATTGATTCCACCTCCACTGCATTTCGATGCGTGCCTGCGGGCCGGGCCCTTGCGTGGTGGGGCGAGGGGTGGCGGAGTTTTCTGCGCGCGCCGCTGGCATGGGTCGGCCTGGCATTTGCATGGTTGGTGGTGATGGTGGTGCTGCACTTGCTGCCGTTCGGCGGCGTGTTGTCGAACTGGCTGGGTTTGCCGTTGCTGTCACTGGGAGCGGTGTTCGCGTCGCTGTTGCGCGCCCACCAGCGCGTGGTCGAGGCGCCCGGGAAGGTCGATGATGGCGCGCTGGGCGATGCCACCGCGCGCTGGTGGCATCGTTTCTGGCCGCTGGCGCAGGTATCCGTGCTGGTGCTGCTGCTGACATTTGCGTGCGTGCTGGTGTTCCTGCTCCTGTTCGGCCTGGTGTTCGGTTTCAGCATGGCGGGCATGCACGCGTGGGAATCGGTGTCCGGATTCGGAATGGCGCAGGGCCTGGGCATGGCGGCGGGCGGGATGTTCACGCTGCTGCTGGCGGGATTGTGCGGATTGTTCGGACTGAACGTCGCATTCTGGTTTGTCGGCACGCTCGTGGCCCTCGCGGGCTTGCGGCCGTGGGACGCCGTGGTGCTGTCTGCGCGCGCTGGCTTCGGGAACCTTGGCGCTTTGGTATTGTTCACCCTGGTGCTGGTCCCAGTGGGAATGCTGGCGATGCTTCCCATGGGTCTGGGTCTGCTCGTTCTGCTGCCGGTCCTGTCCGGGGCGTCGTATGCTTCGTATGAGGATGTGTTCGGAGCCGTGGGCCGCGCCGGTTGAGTCGACGTGACCGCCGACACATGCGCCGCCCTTTCACTTCTGCACGCGCCGCCGATCGAGGCGATGGAGCCGATGGACGTCAGCACCTATCTCCGCAGCCATATCCGCAACGTTCCGGACTGGCCCCAGCCGGGCGTGATGTTTCGCGACATTACGCCTCTACTCGGTGACCCCAGGGTCTTCCGCGTGCTGGTCGACCAGTTCGTGCATCGCTACCTTGCACCCGATATGCGGCCCGACATCGTTGCCGGCATCGATGCGCGCGGTTTCATCCTCGGCGCGGTGCTGGCGTTCGAGCTAGGTGTGGGTTTCGTGCCCATTCGCAAGCAGGGGAAGCTTCCCGCCGCGACAGTTTCGGAGAGCTATGCACTCGAATACGGCAACGCCACCGTGGAAATCCATGTGGACGCGGTTCGGCCCCGCCATCGTGTGCTGCTGGTCGATGACCTTATCGCTACCGGTGGAACGATGCTGGCCGGCAAGCGTCTCCTGGAGCGGCTCGGTGCCGAGGTGATCGAGGGTGCGGCGATTGTCGATCTGACGGCATTGGGTGGGTCGCGGGCACTGCGTGAGAGCGGCCTGGCGGTGTTCGCCCTTCTCGCCTACCCGGAGACGTGATGGGCGCGTTGCGACGGCGCGCGATCCTTCTGACATGGGGGCTGGCGGCAGCCCTCGGCGCTGCGAGCGCGATGGAGCCACCGGTCGTAACCATCGACAGCATCGATCACGTTGCGATGCACGGCCAGCAGGCGCGTTTGGAGCTGACCTTGTTGGTGCACAACCCCAACCATCTTGATGTCCCCCTGCATGCACTGCGTTTTAGCTGCAGCTTTGCTGGTGAGCAGGTCGCACAAGGCGTCGACAACACGCCGGTGTCGTTACCGGCGCAGGGTGATGCGCGGGTTCCGGTGACACTCGACGTCGATGCTGGCAAGTTGCTCGGCGTGCTGGCGGGGCTGCCCCCCGATGGGCGCGTGGATTACGAGATCCAGGGGGGCGCTGAAATCGGCCTGACCATGCTGCGCGTGCCGTTTGATCATCGCGGAAGCGTGCGACTGCGCCCCCGTTGACGTTCGTGCATCGACGTTTTGCGTCATTGCGATTGCGCTCCATGCTCGACGCCATCCGCCGCAGAGCGCGTTCCCGCCCGGCACTGGACGCGCCGCAGGCGCGGTGCGTCCATGTCTGGCGCTTTGATCTGACACAGGCGGACGATGGTGCATCCCTCGACGCCGGCGAGCGCGCGCGCGCGGCACGTTTCGTGCGTGCCGACGACCGCAGGCGTTTTACCGCTGCGCATGCGAGCATGCGCAGCGTTCTCGGCGCCTATCTGGGCGTCGCGCCGCGCCTGGTTGATATCGTGACAGACCCGCTGGGAAAACCGGTGCTCGCAGGCATGGGAGTCCTGCATTTCAATCTCAGCCACAGCATGGATATGGCACTGTTGGCGGTGAGCACCGCGATGCCGGTGGGTGTCGATATCGAGTCCGTTCGCCCCGACCTCGGCGAGCAGGAGCTGGCACGGGGTGTGCTGAGCGGTGCCGAGTTCGATGCGTTCAGCCGGATGGCGTCGGCACAGCGGGCGCAGGCCCTCGTGGGTTGCTGGACACGCAAGGAGGCATTGCTCAAGGCGCTGGGATGCGGGCTGCGCCTCGATCCGGGTCAAGTGGAGGTGGGCCTGTCCACAGTCGAGCGCAAGCTGGTGCGCGTCGCGCCTGGAAGCATGCCGGTGGAGATCGCACAGCTGCCGGCGCCCCAGGGCTATTGCGCGGCGGTAGCCACGGTCGGCTCGATGGCCGAGATCACGATGCACGCCGCAGACGACTTGCGTCAGCGCATGCGTTGATCGCGCTCCTGCGGCTGTTCCGGCGGACTGCAACGAGGCTGTGTCATCATCCAGGCTGCAAACGACGATCGTCCTCCACGATGAGCCCAACTTCCCCAAGACGACCCAATCAGTTCGCCTTGCTCAGCCAGCGCCGCTTCGCCCCCTTTTTCTGGGCACAGTTCGGCGGGGCGGGCAACGACAATCTGTTCAAGTTCGCTTTCACGGTCTTGGTGACCTATCGAGCCCAGGCGCTGATCTCGGGCGGTTCGATTTCACCCGGCCTGATGGTCAACCTCATTGCCGGTATTTACATTTTGCCGTTTGTGCTGTTTTCGGCCACAAGCGGACAGCTCGCCGACAAATTCGACAAGGCGCGGCTGATGCGCGCGGTGAAGCTGCTTGAAATCGGCATCATGGTCGCCGCACTCTGGGGCTTTACTTCAGGCTCGCTGGGGACCTTGCTGGCGTGTGCATTCGGCATGGGTGTGCACTCGACGCTGTTCGGACCAGCCAAGTATGCGTACCTTCCCCAGCATCTCGATGCCGCCGAACTCACGGGGGGTAACGGCATGACTGAAATGGGTACCTTTGTTGCCATCCTGCTCGGAAATCTGGCCGGCGGGCTGTTGATGGTGTTTCCCCGCGGCCCGTTGTTTGCGGGTCTGAGTTGCCTGGTCGTCGCCATCCTGGGATGGTTGGTCGCGCGTGGTATTCCCTCGACGCCGGCCCAGGAGCCATCCCTGCGCATCAACTGGAACCCCCTGACGGAAACGGCGCGTAATCTGCGCCTGGTGGCGCAGGATCGCACACTGATTCAGGCCTTGCTGGCGATTTCCTGGATGTGGTTTTATGGGGTTGCCTTCCTGACGCAGTTTCCGGTCCTGGCGCGCGACGTCCTGGGAGGAGACGAGGCAGTGGCGTCGATGTTGCTCGCGGTGTTCTCCGTCGGTGTGGGATTGGGTTCGCTCGCGTGCGAGTGGCTGGCGCGCGGGCGCGTGGAAATCGGGCTGGTACCGCTGGGTGCCCTGGGCATGTCGGTGTTCGGCATCGACCTGTATTGGGCCACCAGTGCGTTGCCACACGCGGTGACGCTGCAGGGTGTGCGTGCCTTCCTCGACGAGCCGTTGCACTGGCGCCCGATGCTTGATTTGTTCCTGCTGTCGGCCAGTGCGGGCATCTACAGCGTGCCGCTGTACGCGCTGATTCAGCAGCACACCCCCGGGACCCACAGGGCGCGCGTGATCGCGGCAAACAACATCATCAACGCCTTTTACATGGTTGTCTGTTCGGGCTATGCCGCCGTCGTGCTCGCGGCGGGCTGGAGCGTGCCGCGCCTGCTGCTGAGCGTGGCTGTGCTCAACCTGCTGGCCGGGGCCTGGCTGATCTGGCGGCAACCCTGCTACGGGCGGCGTTGCGTTGCGTGGTTGCGGCGACGACCGGAACCGGCCTGATCCGGCGTCTGACTACACGCCGGTGGCTCGCGCGTGCGCGAATTCGGTGGCGAATGCCGTGAACCGCTGCTCCGCGATCGCAGCGCGCATGTCACGCATCAAGCCAAGATAGAAGTGAAGGTTGTGCACGGTCGCCAGCATCGAGAACAGGATTTCCCCGCAGCGGTCGAGGTGATGCAGGTAGGCGCGTGAGAATCGGCGGCAGGTGCTGCAGCGGCATTGCTCGTCGAGCGGGCGCTCGTCGGCGCGAAAACGCGCGTTGCGGATCCGCAGGTCCCCGAACCGGGTGAACAGGTGGCCGTTGCGGGCGTGGCGCGTAGGCATGACGCAATCGAACAGATCGATGCCTTCTGCGACGCCGGTCACGAGGTCCTCGGGCGTGCCTACGCCCATGAGGTAGCGCGGCTTGTGCTCGGGCAGGCGTGGTGCCGTGTGCGCGAGCACGCGACGCATATCTTCCTTGGGTTCCCCCACGCTCAGGCCACCTATGGCATAGCCGGGGAAATCGATCGCGGTCAGACCATCGAGCGAGGCGTCGCGCAGGGTTTCGAACATCCCGCCCTGGACGATGCCGAACAGGGCGTTCGGGTTGTCGAGTCGCACAAATTCGTCGTGGCAGCGTCGTGCCCAGCGCAGCGAGAGTTCCATCGAAGCGCGCGCCTCGGCTTCGGTGGTGATGTGGACGGTTTCGCCCCGCTTGACGTCGTAGGGGGTGCACTCGTCAAACTGCATCACGATGTCTGAATCGAGCACGGTCTGGATCTGCATGCTGACTTCAGGGGTCAGGAATAGTCGGTCACCGTTGATGGGGGAGGCGAACTGCACCCCTTGCTCGCTGATGCGCCGCAGTTCACCAAGGCTCCAGACCTGGAAGCCGCCGCTGTCGGTGAGAATCGGCCCATCCCAACCAATGAAACGGTGCAGACCACCAAACCGTCGCACCACCTCGAGGCCGGGTCGCAGCCACAAATGAAAGGTATTGCCAAGGATGATCTCGGCACCCGCCTCGCGCAGACTGTCGGGTGTGACCGCCTTGACGGTGCCGTAGGTTCCCACCGGCATGAATTGCGGAGTCTCGACCACGCCATGGCGCAGTCGCAAGGAGCCGCGACGCGCTTGGCCGTCGCGGTGGTGGAGCGTGAATTCGAGCATGGCGCTATTGTTCCACCATGACCGGATGGCGGCACTTTCCGCTTCAATTGGAATCACAAAATGGGGAAGTTGGTCGATCCGGGTGTGCTAGATTCAAAAAATTGCGTCATATGCGACCCGCGGCGCATTTTCCGTTAGATATGCCGACTGCCCAATGCTTCTAGACGAAATTCGCCAACTTGTCGCCCAGCATGCAATGCTGTCATGCCCGGTCGGTCAGATCACGGACGATGCGGATCTTTATGCGCTGGGACTAACCTCGCTGCGAACCGTCAATCTGATGCTCGCGCTCGAAGATCATTTCGAGGTGGAATTTCCCACGCAAATGCTCAGTCGGCGCACATTCGAGAGCGTGCGGGTGTTGGCGGAATCAATCGAGAAACTCCAGGCCAGCTGAGTCGGGACGGGCGGGCGTGAACGGGATGTTCGCGATACGCCATCAGCGTCGCTTGTCTGGGCGCAATTCGCGCATGCCCATGGTGCAAAGGGACCTTTGAACGATGTCGGAATCCCCTGATTTGCAAGCGCAGCGTGCATTCCAGCAACAACTCACCGATGCCGGATTGCTGGTGCGCAGTGGTGTTGCCGGTGTGTATGCCCGCAATGGTGTGTTCGAGTCCATTGTCGACGGGCTGACGCGCATGATTGGCGTGGAGGGTGCATGGCAGCAGGCCGAGGTTCTGCGCTTTCCGCCGGTGTTCGCCCGAAAGCACTACGAGCGCCTCGATCATCTGGCCAATTTCCCGAATCTGCTCGGGTCTGTGCACGGGTTTGAAGGCGGGGATGCGCAGCATCGCGCGATGCTTGACGACATGGTGGCGCATGGTGACTGGGCGCGCCATCTCAGTCCGAGCGAAACCATGCTGGCACCCGCGGCGTGTTACCCGCTTTATCCAGGCGCCCAGGGCGTCTTGCCCGAGGGCGGTCGCACGGTCGATCTGGAGAGTTTCGTATACCGCCACGAGCCTTCGGATGACCCCGCGCGGATGCAGGCGTTCCGCATGCGTGAGTTCGTTCGCATGGGAACGGCTGAGCAGGCGCGCCAGCACCGGGATGATTGGATCGAGCGGATCAAGGGCATGCTCGAATCGCTGTTGTTGCCGGTCGAGGCGGTCGTGGCGAACGATCCTTTCTTTGGTCGCGGTGGCAAGGTCATGAAGGCCTCGCAGCGCGAACAGGATTTGAAATATGAGCTGGTGGTGCCGATTTGTTCAGAGGAGCATCCCACGGCGGTGGCGTCCTGCAATTGCCACCTCGACCACTTCGGGGCGCGTTTTGACATTCGTACCGTCCATGGCGACGTCGCGCACACGGCGTGCGTCGGTTTTGGGCTCGAGCGCATCACCCTGGCATTGCTGCGGATACACGGCCTCTCACCAGCTTCGTGGCCGCTCGCGGTGCGCAAGGCCTTGCGTCTCGATTGAGGGCCGGCGCGGCTGAGCCTGCACGAGCACGCTTCGCGCCACCAGCATGTAGAGCCGACATGATGTTGCACGATGCCATGCACGATTCCGTCACGCTGCGCAGCGGGGACGTCGCGCGCCGCGCCGTCACGTTCGGGCATGCCTGCGCACGCATGTTCGGCTGGGTTCACGCCCCCGCGGCTGGTGCGCGCACCGACGTCGGCGTGCTCGTCTGCAGTCCCTGGGGCGCGGATGAGGTCAACGGACACCGCATCCTGCGTGAGACAGCGGATCGCGTGGCGGCGGTTGGTGTGACGGTCTTGCGCTTCGATTACCCGGGGTGCGGCGACTCGATGCAGGACGAACTCGACGGCGAGCGTCTTTCGATCTGGGAATCGTCGGTCTGCACCGCGGCCGATGCCCTGCGCGTGCATGGTGGATGTCGTCGCGTCGTGCTTGTCGGCGTGCGTCTTGGCGCAGCCCTGGCCGCGATGGCCTGGCGTGCCGTCAACGCCGATGCGCTTGTGCTGTGGCATCCGGTCGTGCGCGGAGCGGCTTACATTCGCGAGGTGGATGCAACTGCACGATTCGCTGCGCAACAGGCCGCGCCGGCGCCAGACCTGCTCGAGTACGCGGGGCACGCCATGAATGCGGAGACGATCGCCGCGCTGCGACGGGTCGATCTGCAAGCGATGGATTTTGCCGGCCTGGGGTGCGCTTGCATCATCCATACCCCATCGGCGAATGTTGTGAAACTTGCCGGCCGGATGCGCGATGCGGGCGTGGCGCTGGACCTCGTGGAGGCTGACGACCTCGATCAAATGATCTGCGAGGCACGCGACACCGTGGTTCCTGGCGACACCATCGGTGTCATTTCCGCATGGGTTGGCAAGTTGGCCGGCAGCGGCGCGTCATCGCATCCCGTTGCCGAAGCCTGTCCGCCGTGGCCGGCTCCTGTCATGCGCGTCGACGATGCGGTCGCGGAGCGCGCGTTGACGATCGCGGTGAACGGCAGGCAGGTGTTCGCGATCGCAAGCGTTCCCGTGGCGGGGGGTGGCCACGGCCAGCCCCCGATCGTATTTTTGAACTCGGGTGCTGACGATCACATCGGGCCGGGGCGCCTGTACGTCAAACTGGCGCGCGCGCTGGCACGCGTCGGGTACGCGAGCGTACGCATCGATCTGGCTGGCCTGGGCGATAGTGCCGTCGCCGGAGTCGAGGATGAGAACGCGCCGTTTCCTGGCTCTGCCCTGGACGACGTGGCCGCGGTATTCGCCGCCGTGCGCACGCACTTCGACGCGCCGGCGCTGCGCGTGGTGGGTCTATGCTCGGGCGCGACGCATGCATTTCTCGCCGGTGCATGTGCGCAGGATTCGGTCTTGCGGCAAGTGATTTTGCTGAATCCGATGGCATTTCTGTCTCGTGGGAAAGCGGTCCCGCTCGTGGATGGTGATTTTCTGCGATTGACGCATTTGCGCCGGGATGCGGCGTTCGTCGGCGGGTGGTGGGCGCTGATTCGCGCGCGGCGCAATTGGGTGCGCCTTCCCTACGCGGCACTGGTGCATGGTCTGGTCGTGCTGCGCCGCGCGATCGGGGCGTTTGCGTGGGTGCTCGGGCTGCGCGGGCCTGGGCATGCCGTGGCGAGGGGGCTTGCACATCTGCGTCGACGCGGTACGCAGCTGGTCGTACTGGTCTCCCCGCAGGACCCCGGTTTCGAGATGCTGCGCGCGCAGGCCCAACTCGCCGTCGCAAAGGGACTCCGCGACGGTTCGATCGTGCATCAGGTCATTGCCGACGCCGACCATATTTTCGGAACGTCGCGTGCGCAGCAGAACCTGATCAAGGCGCTTCGGTCGCTGCTGGCAGGGGGGCCCGGCAGCCCTTGAACCGAGCCATGTCCCGGTCAATGAGTGCCGAGAATGCGGCACGAAAGGTGGCAGCGGAGAAGCGCTCTGCATTGGTGCGGCACGCCTGCGCACGGATGCTTCCGTCCAGCCGCTCGAACGTATCGACGGCATCCTGGATGGCGCCGACGTCCTGGGTCCCGAAAAAAACACCTGTGGGTTCGCTGCCGTCGGTGCCATCACGGACGGTCTCGAGTGCACCGCCGCGCGCCAGCGCGATGACTGGCGTCCCGCAGGCCTGCGCCTCGAGAGGTGCAATGCCGAAGTCTTCCTCCGCCGCGAACACGAATGCCCTCGCGCGTTGCATCAGGTCTCGCATGACCTCCGTCGATGCGTGGCCGGTCATTTCGATGTTCGGGCAACCGCGCGCGATCGCCTCGATCTTGCCGCGCTCCGGGCCGTCCCCGATGATCACCAGCCGTCGCGAAGGCATGGCGGCGAACGCCTGCGCGATCAGATCGACGCGTTTGTAGGGGACGAGGCGCGACGCCGTGACATAGAACGCGTCCTTGCGTGTCTGCATGGTGAACGCAGCTACGTCGACAGGCGGTGTGATGACGGTCGATGCACGCCCATAGACCTTGTTGATGCGCCGTGCGATGTACGCCGAGCTCGCGACAACGTGATCCACGCCGGGAGCGGTGCGCATATCCCAGATGCGCAGCCGGTGGAGCATGTAGCGGGCCAGCCAACCCTTGAGACCGCGGTCGAGCTTTGATTCCCGCAAGTATTGGTGCTGGAGATCCCAGGCATAGCGCATCGGCGTGTAAACGTAGCTGACATGCCATTGGTCCGGCCCCGTCAGGACGCCCTTGGCTACCGCATGCGAACTCGAGATCACGAGGTCGTAACCCGAAAGATCGAGCTGCTCGATCGCCAGTGGCATCAACGGAAGGTATTGCCGATAGTGTCGTTTTGCACCGGGCAGGTGCTGGATGAATGTCGTTCGCGGCGTCCTTCCGTGCAGGAAGCTCCGATCCTCCGGCGCAACGAAATCGCAGATACTGTAAAGATCCGCTCCGGGGAACAGGATGAGGATTTGCTCGAGCACGCGCTCGGCTCCGGCATAAACCGTGAGCCAGTCGTGGACGATGGCGACTTTGATCATGGTGCGGGCGGGGTCGAAGCGGGGTCACAGGCCTCCGCGATGGCTTGCTGGACGCCTGCGATCATCGATGCGCGGGAAAATCGCTGGCGCGCATCCGCGTGTGCCGCAGCTGCAAGCCGCGCGCGATACTGCGGGTCCGCGGCGAGCGTGGCGATGGCGTCGGCCAGGCGTCGTGGGTCCGATGGCGGCACAAGCAGTCCGGTTTCGCCATCGCGCAGAATTTCTCTCGGTCCGCCCTCCGCGGACGCGATCACCGGCCGCTGCGCGAGCATGCCTTCGATGATGACGCGTCCGAACGGCTCAGGGTCGGTGGATGTGTGGCAGACGATGTCGACGGACTTCATCAGCGCTGGCACATCCGTGCGGAACCCCAGAAAATGCACGCGCCCTGCGAGGTCGGGACCCGCCGCACGACGTCGCAGCGCTTGCGCATAGTCGCTTTCGCCGAATAGTGCATCGCCGACAAGCAATGCGTGCACGCCGGGGAGAAGCGCCAGTGCGTCCAGGAGGATGTGCTGACCTTTCCAGGGTGTCAGGCGGCCGAACAGGCCCACCAGCGGGTTCGCGGCGTCGATGCCGAATTCGGCCCGCAACGTCGCTGCGTGCGCGGCCGGCAAGGTATCGAATGGGCCAGGGTCGATGCCGTTGTACACAAGACGAACCTTGTCCGGGTGGCCTCCGGCGGCTACGAACGCATCGCCAGTGGCGCGCGAATTGACGATCACACACTGGGCGCGTCGATTCGCGAGCCAAACGGCCACAGTGCGGTTGATTTTCCCGAAATGCTCGCTGGTCAGGATGTCGCGAAGGTGCCAGACCAGCGGCGCGCCTCCTGCCAGAGCCGCAATGACGAAGGCTTTTTGCGAGTTGGCATAGACAGCACCTGCCTCGACGGCGGCACGACGCATGGTGGCGACCATGTGCACCAGTCGCGGCAGTGCCCGCAGCGCCGCGACGAGCCCGAGATGCCGCCGCAATCCGCCGACGGCGCCAGCGTCGCACACTTCGACGTGCACGCCACGCTCCCGCAGCACATCTTCGAATGGACCATGCGCAAACAGCACCACGCGCGCCTGGCGCCCCCAGGCCTCCAGCAGATCGAGCAAGCTGAGCTCTCCCCCGCCGAGCTGGCCGCTCTGATCGACGACGAGGATGTTCACGAATGCGTCTCCAGCGCCTGCGCGTAGACCTCACGCACCCGCGCCGCGATGTTGTCCCACCGATGATGCCGCTCGACGTATTCGCGGCATTGCTGCGCATCGGGCAGCGCGAGTGTGCCGCGCAGCGCCGCATCCAGTCCTGCCGCGATCGCCTGCGGGCCGCTGGCGGGAAGAACCAGGTCCGGCGAGAGGCCGGAGACCGCCTCGGGAAGGCCGCCGATGGGCGTCACCAGCACAGGTGTTCCAGCTGCCAGCGATTCCAGGGTGATCAGGCCGAAGCCTTCGAGCGCCACCGTGGGCACCACGCTGAAGTTGGCGGCACGGTACGCAAGTGCGAGCTGGTCGTCGGGCAGGAATCCGAGCAGGCGCACGTTGGCTCCGAGGCCAAGCGCGTCGATCTGCCCTTGCAACGCCGCGCGCAGGGGGCCACGGCCGGCGATCATGACTTGCACGTCCTGGTGGTGGATCCGGATTGCCGCCACGGCCTCGATGAGATCCTCAATCCCCATGCGTCGCCGAAGCCGCCGCACACAGAAAATCACTGGGCGATCCGACGGCCATCCGAGAATCTCGCGTGCCCGCTCGCGCGAAGGCAGCCCGTCATACGCGGAGGTATCCACGCCACCCGGGATGATCCGGAGCAGCGCAGGGTCCACCCCGTAGCGGCGAACGATTTCCTCGCCAAAGGCGCGGGACAGCACGATGATGCGATCAGCTCTGCGGTAAACGGCGCGTTCGATTGCCGCCTGTGCCCGTGCGCCCGGGGAGTGCAGTCCCTCGACCGATCCTTCAGCGGACCAAGGGCCATGAAAGTGCATCACGAAGGGCATGCGGGATAGCCGTGTCAGAGACGGGAATGCATACAAAGCAAAATGCGCGGCCATCACGGCAGGGTGGAAGCTTTCACAGAGGTCCGAGGTGGCGCGTCGTGCCGCCAACAGACGGCGAAGCAACGACGCATTCGCGGGCGCCATGCTGGCGATGCTTCCCGCGCTATCGCGCGCAACGGCCTCGGTTCCTACCACCAACCCTCTGGCGTCCACGCCGACACGGGGGAACGCCCGCATCAGTTCCATGTAGACGCGGTCCAGCCCACCCGTTTTCTCAGGGAACCATGCATTGCCCAGCGACAGCACACGCATTGTGCTCATGCTGTCGACATTGCCGTACCTGTCGCCGCGATACGCGCTTCGTAAAGCCCAAGGTAGTCGCGTGTCATGGCATCCCACCCATGGGCCAGCGCGGCGTCGCGGGCCGCCATGCTCAGCTGGGTGCGAAGTGCGGCGTCGCTGGCGAGTCGGGCCATCGCTGCGGTCAGTGCGTCGACATCCTCCGGGTCTGGCAGGACGATACCGCCGCCACCGAGAATCTCGGCGCCGCCGGCGGTTGCCGCCGTGATCACGGCGAGTCCACTCGACATGGCCTCCAGCAGTGCCAGGCCGAACGTGTCGGTGCGGGAGGGAAAGACGAGGGCGTCCACCGAGCGCATCAGTGCCGGCATATCGTCGACCTTGCCGAGAAAATAGGTCCGGTCGGCAACGCCCAGCGCATGGGCCATGGCGGGGAAGGGACTGCCCGGGAGCGCGCCTGCCACGGCGAGGTGCACGCCTGGCAGCCGCGCCAGTGCGCGCAGCACGCCATCGAGATTTTTGAGCGACGTCCGGATATTTCCAGCGAACAGGAACAGCGGGACCTCAGCCGGGAGATTCCAGCGCGCGCGCTCCCCTGGTCCTGGATGAAACTGATGCGTATCGACGCCGTTGTGGATGACACGGATGCGACCCGGCTCGACCCCGATGGAATGCAACTCCGCAGCAACGCGGTGCGACACGGCAACGACCACCTGCGCACGGGCAAAAGCTCGCCGCTCGAGCCAGGCGTTCAGGGTGGTGTAGGCGCGTTGATACATGGCGTACGGCCCCCCGCTCCAGCGGTAAGGGTAGTAGCGGCTGCGCAGCCAGGCTCCATGGACAAAGTGGGCGGCGTTCACATCCGACGGCGCGAGCGCGATCGCGCCGTTGAGATGAACGAGATCCCCGGGGCGCACGGTCTTGCGCAGCCAGCGCGCGGCACGGCGGGCGATCACCAGTCCGCGCAGCAATTGCGTCGGCACGCGCGCCACGTCGATCCGCGTCACGCCCACACCAGGGTCGCGGGCGATATCGTCGCTGCAGTGCACCACCATCAATTCGACGCGCCAGCCGCGGGCACGCGCCGCACGCACGATCTCGTAGTTGACGCGGCCCTGTCCGTCACCATGCGACACCACCTGATGGTTCACCATGAGGAGCCTCACCTTGCGCGCTCCCACGGCAGCGTCCTGTGCAGGAGTCGACCATGTTTGTCAGCGCGGGGAGGGTCGCTGTGCGACAGTCTCGCGCGCGTCGCGTCGATCGAACCCATCACAAACCAGGCGATGGGCGCGATTGCGTATTCCCCCGAAATCAGCCAGCCAAGAATGGTGGCGAGCATGACCGCGAACGTCTGCAGCGTCGCCGGATCTCCGAGACGCGCCCAGTTTTTCATGAGCGCCTTGAAGACCTGATAAGTCAACGCCAGAAAAATGAAACCGCCAACGAAGCCTAGATCGACGAACATGTCGCCAAAGTCAACTTCAGTCGACGTTTCCCCACCTCCAAATTTTTTCGCCGCGATGGTTGAGGCGCCAAGTCCGTGCCCCGCAGGGGCTGTGAAGCCGCTAAGTATTCCGCTTTTCAGGAAATACAAATGCACGGCGAGGGTTGATTGCTTGGCATCCGTCGGGTTGAGCAGCCCGCCGACCTGATGCGCCAGCAGCAGGTCGGCCTTTGATGTTCCGCCTCCGCTATCGTGCATGATTTTGGGCAGTACCCAGGACATGACCCCGAACATCACAGCCGCACCGATCGCCAGCCGAAGGTAGGTTCCGCGTGACGCGCCGCGCTTGACGGCCCAGATCACGAGCACCGCGAGGAACCCTTTCAGGAGCGATTCGCGTCCAGATGCGAGAAACAGCGCTGGAACCAGCAACACCAGCCAGATGGCGGCGCGCCGGTGGCCGGTCCAGACGCCGCAGGCTGCCAATGCAACAGCGATGCCCATGAACTCCGAGTACTCGGCGGACGACGTGAAAAATGCGAAGGGGCGGATGATGCCGCCCACGTTCAGGGCCGCGTAGGTGGTCGACACGTGGTCGATCCAGGCTTGCTCCCAGGGCGAGAAACCAATGAAAACCTGCGCGCAGCCAACGAGTGCGGCAAAAACCGCGACCGGGAGCACCAGCCGGTAGAGCATGGCATCGATGAAGGCTGGTGTCGCGTAGCGCCGCCCGAGCCAGAAAAACATCAGGGGCGGAAGATAAAAGAACGCGCCACCCAATCCCACCGACAAGCCACCTTGCAGAGGGTTGAAAATCTCCAGCACCATCATCGCCATCAACGCGAGCGCCATGCGGGAAATCGGGGTGTCGATACGCTCGCGCAGGATCGCACCGATGCCCAGCAGTGAGGAGAATGCCGGCACGATCAGCAGGAGCGGATCGGTCGACGTCCAGTCGCCCGTCATATCGATGATGCGACGTAGTTCGCCCAGGAAACACGAGCAGAGCAGAAGTGCGATGACCCCGCGGCGGGGACTCGCAACCGATAGAGACAGCACCGCGCTCGCCAGAAATGCAAACATGACCAGACGAATCCGTCCAATGGCGATCATGTAGGCAAGGCCGACCACCAGCAGCGCGAGCAAAAGCGCGCGCACCCAGACATTGCGCAGAACCTGGGCTGGAATGTCGGAAATCGTGTCGAACATCGGGGATGCGCTCATCGATGCATCCGGCGTAAAGAGGCGATGGCCATGGCACGCCCTGCACGCGACGCTGCGTAGCGCGCGCGGCAATGCGGCGTGCCGCGGACTGCGAGGCGAATGAAATTGACCACGCCCGGGATGTCGGGCGTGCCGACAACGGTCAGCCAGATGCGCGTGGCCAGACGACGCCAGCCGCGCAAGTGCACTTGCGTCAGCCATAGAAGATTATGCGCGGCGTTCGCGGTGGCCTCGTGGCTGTAGGTTCCCCGCTGATCGTTGTCAGCGCGCGGTGCCGGAAAATGCTCCACAATGATCCGCGGGTCATAGATCAGCGTCCATCCGGAAGCGCGTAGCGGCAGGCAGATGGACAGCTCGTTCGAGACCTGCGCGCCTGTTCCTCGCAGCTGCTCGTCGACGCGCAATGAACCCAGGGCGCGGCGCCGGTAACTCATGTTGACACCTTTGAGAATATCCACGGCACGCGCCTCGCCCGCACCGAGGTCATGGTTGCCGACGATGCGTCCGAACCACTGGACGCGGCCGACCAGATGCCTGGTGCCCTCGGGCGGTGCGAGCCCGTTTTCATGCACGCGGTCGCGGCCTCCGACGCCGCCCACCTTGGGATCCGCCGCGTAGTGCGCAAGGATTCGTGTCAGCCAGTCAGTGTGCGGGCGCGCATCATCGTCGGTGATCGCGATCACGTCCCCACGCGCCACATTGAGCCCCGCGTTGAGTGCATGCGACAGGCCGGGAGCGCTCACGAGCACGAGTTCCAGGGGGAGCCGGGACATGAACGCGCGAGCCGTTTCCTGGGTTGGCGTGTCATCGCAGCGCGATGTGATCACCACTTGGGAGGGTGGCGTGTCGAGGGCGCAAAGTGCCTCCAGGCAAACCCGCAACATGGCTGGCCGCTGGTAGCTCGGAACCAGCACTGTCGCTTGCAGCGGGGGTGGCGAGGATATCGGGAGCGCAGGGTCGAGAGCAGTTGCGTGAGCCATGGAGTCCGAAGGCAGAGACAGGAGCACCGACGAGGTCTTGACGGCAGTCTATCGCGGAATCGCGACGGCGCTGACGGGGCTATGGCGACCCAGCACCAGGACCACCAGCGCCAGGCGTACCAAGGCAGCGCCCAGCAGCGCGGCACCGATGCCGGTCAATCCGAAGTGACTGCCGGCCCAGTACAGCAGCGGGACCAGCATCGCGACCGAGGCGCCTTGCAGTGCGGTGAGGGTTCCCGGCCGGTTCGCACCCAGCAATGCCTGGCTGAGGATCCACGCGGTTCCGGTCACCACGGTTTCCGCCGCGAGCAGGTCGAGAAGCAGTGACGCGGAGGCAAACTCCGGCCCGTAGACCCACTGCAGTGCGATCCGCCCGAACAAGACGATGGGCAGTGCGGCGATGATCATCAAGGCCAGACCGAGTACCGCGGCACGCCGCACAAGACGCAGTCCTTGCGCCGCGTCATGCGCGGCGGCCCTCGGTAGCAGGACCGGAACGATGGCGCTCGAGATGAAGCCGAGAACCCGGCTGACGCTTTGTGCAACCACATACAAGCCCATGTCGTGGGCACTGAGCATGGCAACCACGAGCAGTCGGTCGATTTGTGTCGCCAGCGTTCCGAGAAGATCCGTGCCCCAGACCCGCAGTCCGTAGCCGAGGAGTTGGCGCCCCGCATTGCGCACGTCGTCGAGATTCGGACGCGCGTGGCGCATGACCCAGATCAGTGTGCCGGCCACGATGGGCCATGGCGCCAACAGATAAGCGAGTGCAGCACGGTGGACCGTCAGTGCACCCGTGGCCAGCAGGCCGACCAGCGCGATGAGAACCAACAGGGGAGACCAGTAGCGCAGCCGGTTGTAAGCAATGAACGCCTCGCGCGCTTGCAGGGGGATCAGCAGGGTTGTTCCGATCAGCGTCAGTGGGGTTGCCAACATGCACCACTGCGCGAACCGAACGACAGTCTCCGGATATTGCCCGAGCCAGAAGGGGATGCCGACAACACCGATTGCCATCGCGACCACGCTCATGACCGCACTGAGCACGACCGCGGCGCCGATGTGCGAGCCCTGTCGTTCAGGCTGCTTTTTCATGAAATACACCAGCGAAACCGGGACCCCCAGGGTGCACAGGTAGCCGAGGAATTGCGGCCACATGATGATGGCAGCAAGTTCGCCCCGGCCGGATGGCTGGAGCAACCGCGCCGTGATCACGCCGGTCGCCAGATTCAACCCCTGGATCAGTAGATTGGTGACAAGCGTCTGCCCGATCGAGATCAGGCTGCCGTTCCGGGATGCGGCGCGGAGCCGTTGCAGTGTTGGGCGTGCCATGGACGGCGTGAGCGGACTTGTCAGTCCGCGATGAAATCGAAGGCGGTGTAGTTAGCGTCGCCGTGGATATGGTGGGTTGCGCGCTGGCGGGGAAAGAAAACTGGATCTATACGGGCGATTTCCTGTTCTGCAAAATTTTCCGGTGAAAGCGCAGTGATCCGCCGAATTGAGGTTCCCTCACCGTAAGTGGCGAACCCCTGGCGCTGCGCCACGCGGTATATCGCTTCCCCGTCGGTCAGGAAACCGCCGTTACGCGCATGCGCCGCATCGAGGATCAGCGGGTTGGCGGCGTGCGGAGTCCAGGTATCCGCCAAGGGGTGATTGGCGTAGAACGCGCAGAGTTCCGACGAGTGGTCGCCACCACCCGCGTCGAGGTTGGTCAGAAGCCACCATCGACCTTCATGCGCGAGCACGAGCGTGTCGGCTGCCGAGACATCGCGCATCAGAACCGCTGCGAGTTCCCAGTCCAGCGCTCCGCCTCGGCAGCGGTACACACGGATTTCCCGCGCTTCGCTGGTCTCGGGACACATGTACAGATTGCCACCGTGCCGGAAGATCATCGGAAACGACATGTGGAACGGTTCGACGATGGCTTCGCCCAGGCGCCTTGCGCCGGTTGACGTCAATGCGTAGGCGGAGATGCAGGCGCGCCCCTTGGCGTCGTCGAAGTCTTCGACGTAGCAGACCACTTGCCCTTGGACCTCGACGATAAAAGGGTCCGCGAGGAAATGGCCGGGTGGGTTGTCGATGCGCACGCCCTGCGTCATGTCGAGTTCGCGCCAGTGCATCGGCGCGAACGCGACCTCCCAGCGCTGCGCCTGCTTGCCGGTGAGCCTGCCCAGTGCCTTGCGGGCGAGGACGGCTGCAAGGCGGAACAGGTGAAGCGCCTGGCGCGTCGATGACGGATCATCGAGGCGTGGACGCGCGATTGGCACCTGCTCGAGCGCGGTCGTCAGTCGCCCGTCCCGCAATCGTGCCAGGGCCTGACGCAGATAATGCGCGGCCTTTTTACGCAAGGCGGCGCGGTTGAGCAGGTAGAAGAATCGCGTGGCCTGCGAGCCGGTGAGAATCATCCTTGCGCGGCTCGCGCCAGGCGCGAGGTATTCAATCGCGTAACCTGTCGTTGCGTGTCTGAACTCCACTTCCCAGAAGCCCGGCGGACCACCTCGCGCAACGCGTGGATCACCCAGTCGGACAATCAACGTTCCAAGCCCGGGGCCACGCGGCAGATCGGTGCCCGCGCCGCGTTCACGCAGGTCGACGAGAATATCGATATCGCTCGGCAATGCGTCCCCGGCTGCCAAAGGGCTCGGAACGATGTCGCCCGGTGGGCGTCGTGCGTTGCGGCGCGCTTCTCCCGGCGCGTAGCGACGAAGCAGGGGTGTTTGCACGCGCTCGACGATGAGGGCCCGCGGTGCCGACGGCGGATGGGCGCGCCATGCGAAAACATGCGTCACTGTGAAGCCGGGCTCTCTTGCGCACCATTGCAGCAGAGATTCCTGGTCACCAGTCACCAATGGGGTCTCGAGGACAAAGGCGATGCGCAGAGCCGCAGGCACGGAATGCTCCGCATCAGCCATAGAACGGTCCTTTGCTTCGGAGGGCGCGCAGCGAGCGCGCCGTTTGCGCTGCCACCAACAGGCCGCGGGGACCGTGGCGTCGCAACATGGCCAGCGCATGGTGGGCCAGGCCGATGCCAACAAACAGCGCTGCGCCGCCGCTGGGCCACCTGCAGTTCGCCGCCACTGCTTTTGCGCGGTAGTAAAGGCGATTGACGTCCTGCTGGGCGTTCTCGCGTGCTTTGTAAGACGATGGCGCGTCCGGCGCCAGATCGCGGTTGACACACTGTGCGATGAGAAATGCTTCAACGCCGGCCTGATGCGCCCGCGTCGAAAAGTCCTGCTCTTCGCAATAAAACCGCAAAACCTCGTCGAAGCGAAGTTGGCGCAAGAGCGCCGTCGGCGCGAAAAGAGCTTGGGCGGCCAGAGCCTGTGGCCAGCGCGATCCGGCGCTGGCCGGTTTTGTCACGAATCCAAGAAAGCCGATGCGCTGTGGCTCGACAACGCGTTGCCCTGTATCAAAACGTGCATGACAGATACGCGGCTTCGCGCTGGCCTGGCATGCGGCCAATGCATATTCAACATATTGGCGGTCGCATGCAAAGTCATCATCCTGCAACAAAATCCATGTACCGGTGGCTTCACGGATTGCATGATTCCGATTGGCCGAAAGTCCGCGTCCGGGCCCACGTAAATGGCGGACCATTGGATAATGGTCACGCAGCAGGGCCGCCGTGGATTCGCGCCATCCATCATCAGACACGATGATTTCATCTGGCGGAACGGTCTGCGCCAATATCGCGTCGAGCGCACGTGCGAGCGTGTGCGGCCGATCGAAAGTGACGATCGCCGCAGTGATGGAGGGACCGTTTGACATCAGATTGAGAGTTGAGTGGCGAGTAGTCTAACAGGGCCTTCAGGCGGATCGCGACCCATTGCCGCGGTAGTTTGCATCGTGCAATAGCATCCGAATGGTTGATTGCAACAGTTTCAGGTTGCGCCGATGCTGACAATGCTTGACAAGCTACGAACGCCAATTCAACATTGGAGTTTTTAACAAAGATACAGGCCGTGATGGCTCTGGGGGCGATCATTGGCAAATCATCATTGGGTGCGGCATATCAATGTCGAGGTTTGTGGCGACAGCGGGCACGTTTGTGCCCGCGTCGCACCGAGGTAAGTCGCGATGGGCAGGACCGGGCTGAGGCGCGCCGACGACGCCAGTGCAGCAGTGCAGCTGCGCGCTGTTGACGCGGCCATTCTCGTGTTTGCGATGCCGGCGCTCAACCTGACGCTCGGCAGGCGACTCGACGCGAACTACCTGCTGCTGCAGACGCTCGCGGCTGCCCTTTTCATCGTCTTCGCACAACTTGCAGGGCTTTACAGGTCGTGGCGCATGCAACCATTGCCGGTCGAGATCGGTCGATTGGTGCTGGTCTGGGTCGCCGTGCTTTCGACCTTGCTGGGGATGGCGTTCGCCTTCAAGGTGTCAGACGCGTTTTCGCGTCTTTTGCTCGGTGTCTGGGCTGTGGCCGTGCCGGGCCTGATGGGTGTCTGGCGCCTCAACCTGCGGCAACGCAACCGCATCAACGCGCAGCGTGGCACGGCACGCCGGACCATTGCGTTCGCAGGCGTCAGTCCCGCCGCGCATCGCATTGCCGAGCACATCGGCAATGCGACCTGGATGGGGGCAACAATTGCGGGTGCCTACGACGACCGCACACCGGACCGGCTGTCACCCGGTGCGCTGGGCCTTCTCGGCAACACCCGGGATCTGTTGCGCGATGCACGCCAGGGCAAGATCGACGAGGTCTACGTCACGCTGCCCCTGCACGCGCAAGGTCGTATCGTGCAAATCGTCAACGCGCTCGCTGATACGACAGTCTCGGTCTACGTGGTGCCCGACGCTTTCATTTTTGACATGATGCACGCCAGTTGGGCCGAGGTCGGCGGTTACCCGGTGATCAGTATCTACAGCACGCCGTTCTTCGGTGTCGACGGGTCCCTCAAGCGGCTCGAGGATCTGGCGCTGGGAGCGCTGATCCTGATTCTGATCTCACCCTTGCTGGCGGTGATCGCAGCTGCGATCAAGCTGACGTCGCCCGGGCCAGTGCTGTTCCGGCAGCGTCGGTACGGCCTCAACGGCCAGATCGTCGAGGTCTGGAAATTCCGCTCGATGACGGTCAGCGAAGATGGCGACACGGTGGTGCAGGCGCGCCGCGGTGATACGCGGGTGACGCGCCTGGGCGCGTTCCTGCGCCGTACGTCACTCGACGAATTGCCGCAGTTCATCAACGTCCTGCAGGGGCGCATGTCGATTGTCGGGCCACGGCCCCACGCCATCGCGCACAATGAAGAATACAGGCGCCTGATCCATGGCTACATGCTGCGCCACAAGGTCAAGCCAGGCATCACCGGGTGGGCCCAGATCAACGGTTGGCGCGGCGAGACGGATACGCTCGAGAAAATGCGTAAACGGGTCGAGTATGACCTGTACTACATGAGGAACTGGTCGTTGTTGTTCGATCTGCGAATCATCTTTCTGACAGCGTTCCGTGGATTCAATAGCAAAAACGCCTACTGAGGGGCTTCAGAGCCGAGACGCCGCGGCCATCGGCCCCGGTGGGGTCGTGCTGCTGTTGATGCTGTTCGTGATGCCTTGGCCACTGGCGAGCAACCGGATCTGGATCGAAGGCGGTTGGCTCGCCATCGTCGCGCTGCTCACGGTTGCGCAATTGTGGCGCGCACCGGCGATTCTGCAACGCGGGCAAGCGTTTGGCGTCCCGCATGGAATGCGCCTGCACATGGGCCTTCTCGCTGCCTGGGCGGCATGGATCGGATTGCAGCTCGTGCCGGTGCCCGCGTTCGTGCACGCATTGCTCGAACATTCCCGCATACCCGGCTTCCCCGTCGAGCATGCGGCGTTCGCGCCGCTGTCGCTGGACCCATATTCGACGCGGGCTTACCTGGCCCGCGCCGTGCTGATGCTGTTCATCCAGTGGCTGCTGCTGCGGGTGTTCGATAATCGTTTGCGCCTGGCGAAATTGGTGTGGGTCTGGCTTGCCGCGGGTGTCGTCGAAGCGACCCTGGGGGTGGTGTTGTTCGCTGCCGGTGCGTCCTACACCTTGTTTTTTACCCACGTCGATCAGGGCCTGCGGGCACGTGGGACATTCGTGTACCAGAATCATTTCGCCGGCTATATGGAACTGATGCTGGCGCTGGGTATCGGCTGGATGATCGCCCTGTTGGGGCGTGCTCCTCCCGCCGGCGGGCGTACGCCACTGTTGCGCGCCGTGCAAGGGTTCGCGCGGTTTTTCGCAAGTAGCAAAGCGCCATTGCGCGTGTTTCTGATCGTGTTCGTCATTGCCCTGATCGCCAGTCGGTCGCGCATGGGTAACGCTGCATTTTTCATGTCGTTATGGCTGGTCGGTGGGGCAACGCTGGTGGCGCTGCGGCGCCGCGGCGAGGTCGCGGTCGACGTGGCGCGGGTGGTCGCGGTGTTCATGATCAGTATCCTGGTGCTGGACGTGCTCATCATCGGTGACGTGGTGGGAATCGACCGCGTGGTGCAACGGCTCGATGAAACCCATCTCCGGAATGCCGGGCCTGGTGTCCACGACCGGGAACAAACTGTCGAGCAGCGCGTGGCGCCCGGCGAGCGCGCGCTGAGAATGCTGGAGGATTTCCCGATCGCTGGCGTCGGAGGGGGAACGTTTTTTCTGGCCTACCTGCCTTACAAGCCCAGGGACGTGACCGGTTTCTACGATCATGCCCACAATGATTTCGTCGAATTCGGGGTCGAGTCGGGGTTGATCGGTCTCGTGCTGCTGGGTGCCCTGCTTGGATGGAGCCAATGGCGCGGATGGAATTTGTTGCTGCGCAGCAACAGCTCCGCGCTTGAACGCGGACTCGCCTTCGCCTCCGTCATGGGGGTCACGGAAATACTGATTCACTCGACCGTCGACTTCAATCTTCAAAATCCGACCAATGGCGTCCTGTTTCTCTGGTTGCTGGCTTTGCCACACTGGATCGAGGCTCGCCGGGCCCGGCATGGTATTTCTCGTGTTCGAGCGCGGTTTGATCTGCGATAATTCACACCTAAAAATAATGAAACATTCATGGCGAGGTTTCGCCGCCTTCACTCAATCGGGGAAGTTCATGGAAGCGACATTGAAGCCCGCGCTCAAGCTCACGGTCCTTGCGGCGCTGCTGGCGGGTGCGCACGCGCATGCTCAGGAGATCCAGTCCTCTGCCAATGCTGCGGTTTCTGATGTCTACAACACCTACTCCGCGGGCGTTGGCGGTTACCAGCCTCCTGCGGCGAGCATCGGCCAGAGCCGGGGTCGTGGTGTTTACATCGACCGCTTCCTGCTGAAGTTCGATTTCGGGGTGAACATCGGTCACGACAGCAATGTGAACCTCGTGAACGGTCCGGCGAAGACGGCCTCCAACTTCGTCCTCTACACGCCGACGGCAAGCCTGACGCGCAATTTTGGGACGGCACGCTTCGATGCCTATTACAGCGGCAGGATCATGCGTTACGGGTCGGCGTCTTCGTACAACTACAACGACAGCGACTTTGGCGTCGATGCCGCCAAGGAGTGGAGCAGCCGCCTCAAGTCCACCCTGAAACTGGACTACAGTCTGGGGCATGACAACGCGAACGCCTACGTCAACACCAACAACGTGGAGCGTTGGAAAAGTCCGCTGGTGCAGGCAGTCGTGCACTACGGCACAGCGGGTGCAAAGGGGCAAGTCGAGGTCGAGGCGGACTATCGCCAGCAGCGGTACACCACGGATCAGGCGGTCATGCGCCAGTACGACCTCAACGAGGCGCGCTTGATCGGTCGCTTCTACTACCGGATCCGGCCCAAGACGCAGGTGGTGTTTGAGCTGGCGAACCAGCGCGACACGTATCCCACCCCCGCGGTCGGCATCAACTCCAACGCGACGCAGCAGCGCGCCACGGTTGGCGTGAAATGGGAGGCCACGGCGAAGACCACCGGGCAGGTCAACGTCGGCCTGATGCACATGAAAATGGACGCCGGGGGCTCCGGAAACACCGGTCTGGCCTGGGACGCCAGCGTGCGCTGGGCGCCGCGCACCTACTCGGTGTTCAATCTGGATGGCTCACGCCAGTACAACGAGTGGGCCAACAATCTCGTGTCCTATGAGGTCAGCCAGGGTGCGGTGCTGAGCTGGGATTACGGTTGGACCTCCCGGATCACCTCCACGGCGTCGCTGCTTGGTTACGATGACAACTTCCTCGGTTCGGGCCGTCGGGACAAGCGCTATGGCGCTGGACTCAAGGTCAGCTACGCGCTGGGACGCCGCTACCACGTCGGCCTGGAAGACATCGTGCAGAAGCGCACCTCGAACCAGAATATCTGGGATTTCAACGAGAACATCACGATGCTGACGCTTGACGCGGCGCTGTAAGGCAGGAGTCCGGTGGCATGATGAAGCGTTGGTCCAATATTTTTCGTGCCTGCGTGCTGACGGCCATGGCGGCCCTCTGGGGCGTGGCCTGGGGCGGAGCGCAGACATCGGCGGCGTCTGCGGCGGCATCGGTATCGGCTTCTGCGGCGGTGGCCGCGTCCGCGGCGGCGGCATCGGCTGTCGGCGTTGGCGCGCCGATGACGGCATCCCTCAAGCGTGCCTGGGCGGAAGCCAACGGGTATCACCTCGGTGCGGGTGACATCATCGATATCTCGGTCTACGGCCAGCCGGACCTCACGCGCACCAAGCTCAAACTCTCCGGAACCGGCATGATGTCCTTTCCCTTCGGAACGGTGTCTGCCGTGGGGATGACCCTGGATCAGCTTGAGCGGGCCATCGCCAAAGGCCTGCGCAACGGCTATCTGGTGAATCCCCAGGTTTCGGTTGACATCGAACAGTACCGTCCATTTTTCATCTACGGACAGGTCATGAAGCCGGGCGCCTATTCGTTCGAGCCTGGGTTGAGTGTGCGCAAGGCCGTCGCGATGGCGGGGGGTTTCACCGAGCGCGCCTCACCCGACAAGATTTTCATTGTGCGTGAAGGAGATCCGACCGAGACTTCGCGCCACATCGAACTCGGCGGCGCAGTGAACCCGGGCGATACGCTCAAGGTGGAAGAAAGCTTTTTCTAATGACCAGCACGCAAGCTCAGTCCGGCCCGGGGCACCTCTCCATCAAGGGCGAATCGCAACTTCCCGAGGATAGCCTCGAACTGCTCACGTACTGGCGCACGCTGGTGAAGTACAAGTGGGCGGTGATCGGGCTCGGCCTCGCGCTCGCGTTGCTGACCGGGGTGATCGTTTCACTGATCCAGCCGGTCTATTCTTCGACGGCGACACTCGTGCTCGAAGCGAATCGAGGCAATCTGCTGTCGATCGAAGACCTGTACGGTGGCGCGATGCAGAAAGGCACGGAGGAAGTGCAGACGCAGGCGCAAATCCTGCGTTCGCGCGAACTCGCGGCCATCGTGGCGAAGGAACTCGACCTCGCGCACGACCCGGAGTTCGATCCTGACCTCCATGTTTCCTGGCTTGCACGGACCATGCACAGCCTTGGGATCGGTCGATCGACGCCGATGACTGAAGAGGCAAAGCAGAACGCCGTGACCAATGTGTTGCAGGCGAATCTCACCATCGCGCCGATGGGCTTGAGCAACTTGATCACGATCTCGTATGCGGCGCCTGATCCGGCCATGGCGGCGCGCATCGCCAATGCATTCGCCAATACCTACATCAAGAATGACATGGAGTCCAAGTTCCGCATGGCACAGCAAGCCAATGCGTGGTTGGACGAACATCTGGCGGGGCTGAAGGCGCAGCTGCAGAAATCCGAGTCTGCGCTCCAGGATTTTCGAGACAAAGAGCACATCATCGACGTCAACGGCGCCGAGCTCAGTGGATCAGAGAACCAGCTCGCCGGTCTGGTGACCAATCTGGTTGCTGCGCGCATGCAAAGTGCGGAGGCGGCGAGCGCCTATCAGCAAATCGAAGCCGCGAAAGCCGCCGGCAAGTCGCTCGATACGCTACCGGTGGTGCTCAAGGACCCGGTGGTCGGGCGATTGAAAGAGATCGAGGCGGAAAAGGAGCGCAAGGTTTCTGAATTGTCCAAAGTCTATGGGCCGAAAGCGATCCAGATGATCCAGGCGCAAGCCGACCTTGCGCAGGCGCGCGACAGCATGCAGCGCCAGATCGCCCAGGTCGTTGCCAGCGTCGAGCAGGCCTATCAGGTCGCGCGTTCGAACGAGCGCGCGCTCTCGGGTGCGGTGTCGCAGGTCAAGGGTAGTATCCAGAGCGCAAACCAGAAGCAATTTGCGCTCAACGATCTGCAGCGCGACGTGCAGACGAACCAGCAGCTCTACAACATGTTCCTGCAGCGCTTCAAGGAAACGTCCGCTGCGGAAGATCTGACCAAGCCGGTGGCGCGGGTCGTCGATCCAGCGGTGGCGCCGTCGGTTCCGGTGCGCCCGAAAAAGGCACAGGCGGTCCTGGTGGCGCTTGCGCTGGGGATCGCCCTTGGCGTCGGCGTGGCCTTGTTGCTCGAGCGCCTCGACACCACGGTGCGGACATCCGAGGAGGTGGGCATCAAGCTGGGGCAGCCTATCCTGACAGTCCTGCCGTTGCTCAAGGGCAAGGGCGAGGTGGGCCGGCGCTACCTCGACGAGCCACGCGCACAGTTTTCCGAGGCAATTCGGACGGCTCGTACGGGAGTGTTGCTGTCTGCCATCGATGCCCCAAATAAAGTTCTAGTGGTGACGTCCTCCGTTCCGGGTGAGGGAAAGACCACGTTCGCAGCGAATCTCGCGCTGTCGCATGCGCAGACGAAGCGCGTGTTGTTGATCGACGCTGACATGCGGCGTCCTCGGCTCTCGGCCGCACTCGGGATCGAGCCCTCGCTGCGCGGGCTGTCGTCCCTGGTCTCGGGGGAGGCGGAGTTCAATGAATGCGTGCAGCAGATGGAAGGCAGCACCTTGCATATTCTGGGCGCGGGGCCTGTGCCTCCCAATCCCCTGGAGCTGCTGCTGTCGCAGCGCTTCAAGGACCTCGTCATTTCCCTGTCCCGCGAGTATGAGATCGTCATTCTCGACTCGCCCCCGGTGCACCTGGTCAGTGACGCGATGATCCTGGCCACCCATGCCACTGGAGTGATTTTCGTCATGAAGGCGAATTCGACGCCGTACCAGCTCGCGCGCCGTTGCTTGCGCGCGCTTCACAATGCCAACGCGGCGCTGTTCGGTGTCGTCCTGAATCAACTCGACTTCAAGAAAGCTGAATCCCACTACGGCGATTACGCTGGTTATTCGGCCTACGGCAAGGATGCGGGCGGTTACTACACGAAGGAGAGTTGAGCCGGGGGCGTCCATGATCGATCTCCATTGCCATCTGTTGCCCGGCGTCGACGACGGCGCCGAGGACCTTGATCGCGCGCTCGGCCTGGCACGCATGGCCGTGGCCGACGGCATCAAGCTCAGCGTGCTGACCCCCCACGTGCATCTGGGTCGCTACGACAACGACCGGTCATCCATCACGGCGCGCGTCGCGGCGTTTCAGGCCGCGCTGGACAACGCAGGCATCGCATTGCAGGTTCGCGGCGGTGGCGAAGTGCGCATTGGCCCCGAACTGATGGACATGCTTGCGACTGACGCCGTACCGTTCATGGGTCTGATGGGAGGCGACCGGGTCATGCTGCTCGAGTTTCCGCACTCCCACATCCCGGCGGGATCCGATCGCTTCGTTCGCTGGCTGGTGAGCCAGCGCGTGCGCCCCCTCATTGCACACCCGGAGCGCAACAAGGACGTCATGGCGCAGCCCGCCCGCATCAAGCCGTTCGTCGACATGGGCTGCCTCCTGCAACTCACGGCCGGCTCGGTGCTGGGACACTTCGGGGAGGCGGCGCGAGCGGCTTCGGAGCGGTTCCTGGACGACGACATGGTGTTTGCATTGGCCACGGATGCGCATGACGCCACGCGCCGCCCACCCATCCTCAGCCAGGCCCGTGACCTGCTGACGCAGCGTGGACAGGATGTCCTGGCGCAGCGGTTGACGCGCAGCAATCCAGCGCGCCTGCTCGGGCTTGCACTCGAAGGGGTCTGATCGATGGGCGAGGCGCGACGTGGCGCATGGTGGGCACGTATCGCGGCGAGCGTTGCCGTGCTTGCGTTCGCCGCCTGGGCCGGGACGCAGGCAATGGGGGATTTCCTCCAGCTTGCACCCGCGCATGCCATTGATCAGATGCTTGCAGGGACGACGCCGCCATTGCCACTGCAGCTTGCTCGCGCCCGTGCGCAGTTGGACGCTGCACGACGCGTCGATCCGGATAATCCATATGTGTGGGAATATCTTGCCCAGGCGGCGCTTCTCGTCGCCCGCCAGCCGCATGCCGACGTGACCGCCCCGCGGCGGGCAGCGCAGCGCGGCGACCCTCGTGCCATCGCCCAGCGGCCGCCCGCGGGGGACCGGCCGGCGGGGGGCCTGGCCGGAGTT
>VFSW01001453.1_pt1 | contig 36143 bp, 31 predicted proteins | sample 5358111 | NCBI WGS metagenome assembly VFSW01 (sample SAMN11554181, study PRJNA540505) | mine drainage metagenome | isolation source: sediment from site ElyBrook_90M | place: USA: Ely Copper Mine, Vershire, VT | collected 2017 | reverse complement strand
CCCTTTCCATCGGGTGTGGCTGTAATTCCGACAATGGGTTTGTTCAACTTAGTTCCACCAAGCGACCCGTAATAAGTAGCATCTCCGTAGGTAAAGACACCACCGTCGGCGCCCACCAGCCAGTAACCGTTTCCATCGGGCGTTCTAGCAATTCCCACGACTTTGCCATTCAAATTAAGCGACGCTGCGGAACCTCTGAAGGTGTTGTTGAAGGTAAAGACCCCACCATCTGCTGCTGCCATTACATATCCACTCGCAAAGTGCGAGATCGGCGAACCAGGATCGAATGAATTCGTATCAAATGATGGAGCAGATGAATAAAGGCTGCCTGTTCCCGAACGAGACGACGTGTCGGCTGTGACTTGGAAGGCACTACCGCCGTAGTTTGTGTTCGCATACGCATTCAATGCAGTTGGCGTGGAGGCACTCCAACTGCCGGTGGTCACTCGCGTCATCAATCCATGAATTGCGGAAAGATATTCAGCGGACGTAAATGCGCAGTGGCCAGGATGGCTTACAAATACCTGCTTGAGTAACGAACTATTTCCAGCTGCAGCAACGGCATTTGCATATGTTGCTTCATTTGCTGGAGCGACAAGACCGTCGTATTCGGTGTGCATCGAAAGAACCGGAATCGATATGTTGCCGTTGAAGGTGTAATACTTCTCGAGGTACTTGGTGGCAGTAGGATTCGACGTAATTGGAGTGGTCTGTTGGATCTTGCTGAGATCACTCGAAAGATTCAATCCTGCTGCCGCATAGAGAGATTTAACTTCGGAGTAGTCAGGTGAGCTGGCAAGTAATTGAGCGTAGTTCGCGCCATTGGTCCAGCTTGGATTTCCTCCCGCTACTGCCTCTAGATCGGCTCGCCCTGGTCCGAACGCAAATGGGAAATCGACGTAAAATAGCCAATCCGCTTGAGCCAATACAGCCTGGCCAAGTCCTGCACTGGTCGTGAGGTCAGGAGGAGTAGCCGAGGATTGAAATGGAATTTGTCCTGTTGTTGGAGTTCCAGCTGGAGCCTCAGAGAACCAGGTTGGGATGTCTCCAAGCGCAGAGACTAGTGCAAGCCTTGCAGAACTAGCAGGAGATGAGCTAGCTAGAACTCCGCCAAGAATCGTGTCAGCAGCCACATAATTTGACTGTGATGAAGCTAGCGGTATCCCTGTTACCGAAAGAGTATTCGAAGTGTCGAAGAGCGTTTTGAAGGCTACTTCGCTGTAAAGTGCTCGGTTCCACGCTGGCACTCCATTTCCGACAACGCCACAAGCAGGAAGCGCACCATTGAAGGTGTTCGGGTTCTGTTGTACCAGCGCCGCCGTGATCATGCCGCCTAACGAGACTCCGGTTGCGTAGACATCCGAAATCGAATTCGACGCCAAAGTTTGGCCTAAAACAGAAGTGCTGTTATTCGCGATAAGCGACTTTGCATCGTTCAATGTGTTGATCTGATCAGTCAAAGCGGCTTGAACGGCTCCCCAACCATTGACGGCGTAGCTGGAACCTGCCAACGCATCGCCTTCAGCGAGAAGTGTCGATACCACTGTACTGTTGAACCCATCGACGGCAGTGAGTGGTTGTCCGTCGAAAACGTATCCGTGGCTGTAAAGAATCACGTTACCGTTGAAGTTCGATGGAATTTGTATCAGTTCATTCGAACCGTCACTCGCGGTTAGCGTACAAGTCGAAACCGTAATCGCCCCTTGAACGGCAGCTGCGCAACTCGGAGTGCCAGAAGATGGCAACGCCGAACTAGAACCCATCGAAATTAGCTGCAACGTCCCAGTGGTTAGAGCTGTTGCTAAAGCTAGTTTTGGAAATTTTTTAATCATTTTCCCCCTAATAAAAGTTCCCCGTCTGAACTTATCAACTTGAATTTGGTTATGGGTGGCAATTTGATATCTTCAAATACTTTTTTGAACCTTAGATGGAACAAATCGAGCAATACTTGGCAAGTTTGCAATTGAATGTGATTTATTACCTAAAAAATAGATGGTTACGGAAATTGTAGGTAGGTAGAAATGATGCTTCAGCCTTCGCTATCCTCTTCAGTTCCTAATTGCGGTAGTAAAGGCGGAGCTCCGCGGAGCAGATATTTTGATTGCTGTGACTTACTTAAACGCAATTAGGGATTGATTTGCGCCGGAAAATTGAATCAAAGGAGGCCCTTTCTCCATGGCAAGTTGAGGGAGATTAGTTATGCTCGTATTATCACATCAGATGGAACTCTTAGCGAAATTCATCAGCCCCTCGAACGAATACACATACTGCCTAGGCTGCTTTAATTACCTTGTAGGGACCTAGATCGACGATTATGCATGTTTGATCAAGCGTCGAGTGTAGGAGGCTTTCATTTCGTATTTTTTGCAAGTAAAGCAGAGTAGCGCCAATAGCTTTCTTTTCGTTGGCGCTTCTTTAGATCCATTCCTTACGATAATTTAAGCATCTCCAATATCCATACCTACTAGTGCCAGTTTGGATAAGTGATCTGAATGTTGATCAGCATGATTTAAACACCTCATATGAATTCTCGTGTCAGATCGAAACTGCTAGGTGATTCAAAAATTTCTCGCAACATAGCGAGCATAAAAACGTGAGGGCTCGTCGTATGGCCCGTTTTGTCTATGGCGATAGATTCAAGGTGCGAGAGTTTCTCGGTAGCTCCAACGAGGGAAGCCACTTTGTAGATCAAATCCTCTCCATTGCGGGAACGTAATCCTCAGTGCGACCACGTTGAAGATTTTGCGTTTTTGTTGCTATTGAGTCCACCCTTGAAATTGATCGAGATCAAAAGCGCCTAGCATCATAGGCGGTGACAGTCAACTTTTCTAATATCTACTCTGATATAACCAACTGGATGAAGAGTGTAGGGCTATTGGTATTATTGATCGCCTTAGGGTCGATTCTCGCCTCTCGCCTCGTCCATTGGTTTGGTGACAAGGTATCCGATTCTATTAAGAAGACTGCTCGGGCACAGATTCGCGATGACTTCGTCTTGTCTGAGAGAAATAAGCACACAGCAGCGGTAGTACAAGCCGTTGAGTGGGCTGCAGTAGCCCTGATCTACTCGGTAGCTATCGTTCTTGGCCTTATGGCAATCAGGATTCCGATTACCTCCCTCGTTGCTCCTGCTACAGTGCTTGGCGTGGCTCTTGGATTTGGTGCACAAAAGGTAGTAGCTGACCTCGTCGCAGGGTTCTTTATCTTTGCCGAACGACAATTTGGCGTTGGAGACATTATCAGAATCTCGGCTCCAGGAACTTTGGGCGGCATCTCTGGAACTGTAGAAGAGGTGACCCTAAGAATTACGAGGATTCGCAGTATTGCGGGTGAGCAGATTATTCTGCCCAATTCAGAGATTCGACAGGTAGTAAACCTCTCTCGTGAGTGGTCTCAGGTCGTCGTCGACTTTCCTATCAATCCTTCAGTAGATTTAACTGAGGTACGCAGACGATTGGATGATTTAGCTATTGACTTGACAAAGTCTGAAGCGTTATCGAATCAATTGGCTGGAGCGATAGTCGTAACCGGAATCGAGTCGATCTCGCCAGGTGTGGTGACCATTCGTATGTTGGCAAAGACATTACCTGCCCAGCAGTGGGAGGTTGCCCGTGTCATCAGAGCTAAAGGTGTCGAGGTCTTAGCTGATCTCAACGCATTGGTTCGACCTGAGTCGATTAATCTGAATTATGGCCCATGACATTTGAATCAACTGGTGAAATTAAAGTTCCAATCTCATTCAAGGAGCGGATTAAACGTCACCTTCCACGGCGTTCCACGGCTATTTTGGCTGCCTTGTTTATCTTGGTGCTCTTTGGATATCTAGGAGATAGGCCGAGGTACTACCCAATGACCGTAAACCAAGTGACGGTCACTACTACAACCCTTGCACCCACAACAACTGTGCCGCGAGTCGCTCCTACAACCACGACGAGCTCTACTACAACCACCACCTCGACAACCACGACGAGCTCTACTACAACCACCACGGCGGTTGGGGCAACTACAACGACGGCCGTTGGCTCTTCTACTTCGACGACAGCGCCTTCTGGTTTGTCAACGACAACCACGACCAATTCAGGAGCAACTACCACGACCAAAGTTGGCTCTTTGACCACCCCTTCGTCGACCTCGACAACTTCCGCAGGTTGATTTAGCTAGAAGCTATTGAAGACTTTGGTAGCTTTCTATCTTTCTTTCGCACTCCGTTAAGCGCGAAGGATTTGACTGGCTAAGCGTATCGACGAAAGCAACTAACTTGTCTTTCCGCTCTCGGTTTGGTTTGTTTTCTAAGGTCAAAATCAGAGTATGTCCGCCGATAATTCTTTTTCTCAATTAAGACTTGAGCATCTCTTTATGACCTCGAGGAGGGGAATCGAATTGTTGTCCGACGTCAGCTTCAAAATCGATGGGTCGTCTAAGATCCGAGAGCGGGCATTTGCTACCGCAAATCCAAATCCGACAGACCGCAGTAGGTCTACGTCATTGAGGTCGTTTCCAATTGCCACACAGCTTGAAACGCTAAATCCGTAGTAATTTGCAACTTGATGTGCCCCTGTCGCCTTTGAAACATTAGTGGGCGAAAAGTCCAACCATTCGTCCCCTGAGGTTGACATATATGAGTGCGACGAAAGCCGCTCACCGAAGATGTGATGAAGTTCGGATGAGTCGTAGTTGTCGGTACGCAAAATCAGCTTCGACGCCGATTCGCTATAGTTGCGAACTTCGCCGATCGTGTGGGGAATCACAAAGTTACAATTATCCATGAATCCAGCTTCGGTGATGAATGAGTTGCGGTGCTGAAGCGCGAGGTAGCTCCCACCAAGGCTTGCCTCCTCAACGGTTGAAACGATTCGTTGGTAATTGTTAGTGGGTAGGATCGACTCGTACACGATCTCATCGTTCCGCGTGTCAATTACTAGAGCGCCATTCAAAGTAACGCAAATTGGGTCGAATGCCAATCCTTCAATGACTTCTAATGCGCCTTGGGGTGATCGGGCTGTAGCAACGACGACCCTCACTTCCATGGCGGCGAGCTCTGAAAGTAATAATGCACTTTTCTCGTCGACCTGTCCATCGTCGTTGAGGATGGTTCCGTCGAGGTCTACAAAGATCGCGGGCAGAATGGACGGATCAACGTCAATAGTTGCCATTATCCCCCGTTTCCAGATGGAATGGTTGCCTGCTCGAATACTCCGCCATTATTGGGATTACCGCCCCCACCTTGGCACTCTTGAGTCAGAGCGGTGATGAGATCCGACAATGGTACCCGATTGGTCTCTGAAAGTGTGGCCTCTAGAGGTTGCCAGCTTCCATCGGTACCGGCAGCAATCGCAGCAAATGGCAGGGCCTCACGTATGGTATTTAGAGCCTGTTGAGTATTGGCGTGATTTTTGGAATAGATCGACAAGCCTTTGTTGACGTAGCTACAAGCTTTCGTCCCATTCGATGCGGCCGATGCACCGCAAGAGGATGCAGTTGCAGCTATTACTAGGGCGGCAACAACGTACTTTACGCCACCTCTGATGGCCATCATCACCTCGCATATCTCATATCTACTCAGGCGGGACTCGGTCGAATCTCCGCCCCCAAGACTAACTTCGATCCTAGTACCGTTGTGTTGCTTAGATTATTTTCAAAGGCCGTGGAGTTCACCGTCCGTTAGTAACTACGTACCGAATTGTCGTAGGCTATTTGATGGATCTGTAAGGAGATTTTGACGTGTCGAGCTTTAAAGAATACGGACCTTCATCTATGTCCTGGCGTATCCACGCCGATCCTACGTCGCTTGTTGGTGGTATCAGGGCACTACTCATGCAGGCGCTCTCGATACCATCGATGGTTGCAGTTGATACCTTCTCTACGTACCATGACGACTCCTGGGGACGATTCAATCGGACGACCATGTTCGTCGTTGAGACAACATTTGGTAGCAGCGACGATGCCATGAGAATGATCGAATCAGTTCGAGCAATGCATGAAAGGGTCAAAGGTTTCGATAGCAATACCGGCCTTTCCTTCGCTGCGGGTGATCCGCACCTTCTCGCTTTCATCCACAACTGTTATACAGATTCGATGCTTGACTGCTACAGTCGTTACGTTGCACTGCTGACTCCGGTGGAGAAGAATCAGTACTTGGAAGAACAGGCCCAGATCGCATTGCTGCTAGGGGCTAAGCCCGATGAGGTAGTTACCGAATATCACAAACTGGAAGGCCAAATTAGCTCCATGGATAATCTTGGAGTAGTTGAAGCCACTACGCGCGGTTTTAAACAGCTAAAGGAATTTCCATTTCCCAATAACGTGGGGTTTTTATCCTTGCCATGGAGAATCGTCTTTGATAGTGCCATCGATAGCCTCCCCGAATTCGCAAAGGGTTACTACGGAATATCTAGCGATCCGATAGGTACATTTCTACGGAAGCCAGTTATGGCCTCTCTTGGATTTATCATGAGGAATTACCTTCCAGGTCATCCAATGTACCGAAGTGCGAAGTATCGTTACTACGAGGATTACAGCAAGAAGGATGTTGCTTGAAGAATTCAACTCCCCACGACTTTTTCAAGATTGCCGATGACATCGCTAATGGCGTACGCAAAATGTTCTCGACTACAAATCTGAGTTGGGCTATGACCGGGGAAAAAGACGGACAGCACCAAGGCGACGTCGACGTCGACGACTTTGTAATCGGCCATCTCGAGAGCCGGGGCTTTGCTACCTTTTCAGAAGAGAGTGGTTGGCGCGGTGACGGTAAGTACCTTGTGGTTGTCGATCCCGTTGACGGTTCTACTAATGCTTCGCGCGGTTTGCCTTCGTTTGCTCTTTCGCTTGCCCTTATTGAAGGTGATCAGCTAATAGCAGGGGTTGTCTGTGACCTCTCAAACGGTGATGAATACAGTGCGTCAATTGGAGATGGTGCCGCGCTAAATGGTATCGCCCTAAGTAAATCCACCAACGGCAGGCCGTTGGCAAAGTCGATCCTTGCACTCAACGGGTACCCAGGCAACTACTACGGGTGGGGTCAATATCGTGCTCTAGGTTCTGCGGCACTTGAGGTCTCGATGGTAGCTTCTGGCAAAGTCGACGCCTTCGTCGATCATTCAACTACGGGATTAGCTCCATGGGACTACCTAGGCGCACTTGCGATTGCGAGAGAGGTTGGATGTAGTTTTGCGTGGCTTAATTCTGCCCAAAATGGCGGCGAGGTTGGTGACGGTAACCCTGAGGTTCAAGAGATCGCGATTACAAAAGACTTCACCGTCTCACTTTTGAGTGGCCGTAGACGTCTACTTGTGGCACGAGACAAGAGTCTTCGCGATGAGATTCTTGGCGCTATTCGAAGTTGATATCGTTTTGAGCAGCGTAACTTCCAATCGACTGCATTTTGCTTTCCTTGCTTTGAATCGGCTCGCGACTTTACTTTGACCCGGCTAACGTCGTTTCGACGGCCTGAAGAGTCTTGTATTCCGCTAGTGTTAAGTAGCACTTTAGGGCGTTTAGCTCAGTTGGTTAGAGCAGCTGATTTACACTCAGCAGGTCGGGGGTTCGAGTCCCTTAGCGCCCACCAAAGTCCTCCAGTTCAAGCCGGCAACTTTTATATATTCCTAAGATTGTCAACTTTACTTGCCACGGTTGCGCCATGCTTTCTAAATGGCTCGGAGGGTCCTCCCAAATGGGGAGTCCACCGTGTCTGGATGGATAGGCGATGCAATGCATTCGGTTTAGGCTTCAATTATGTGGATCAGCCCTTGAAGCCCTAAAAATGCTTCGCAACCTGTAAGTTCCCTTCCGCTCCACTCTCGTATTAGGTGGCGTATCCATGAGAGTCAGAGCTAGGCTCGCTTGGAGGTGGCCATTTCGCCGATTTGCTGGAATAACAGGAGGCTATTATGAAGACAGAACATTGGAAGGAAGAGCCGGATAAGAAAGACTATCCCGCTGCGCTCAACTACTTGTCTCTCCTCGTGAGTCCAAGCGAAGCGAAGATTATAGTAAAGGCGTTAAAGCACAACTCGCAGATCGAGCACTTTGCGGCAAAGGATCTTTTTCGCGCCAGCGGCCTCCCGCACTTAGCAGAAGACGACCACGAAGTGCAAAAGGACCTGAATAAGGTCAAGTCCGGCGAAAAGCTCTCCCCCGTATTACTGGTGCGAGGCACACCACTTTGGGTTGCCGACGGTTATCATCGGATCTGCGCAAGTTACCTCCTCGGCGAGGATGAAATGATTCCGTGTCGGATAGTAGATCGAATCAACATAAAGCGATAACGCCCATTGCGCTCGTGGCGATTGCGTTCTCCTCAAGATTGTATTTCTTGATTTATCAATACAGATCTCCCGTAGTTGGCGCTCGGGCGCGTGTTGATAAGTATTTGCGGACTACGGAAACCGTGAACCTAGTTTGATGACCAATATTTGACGTCTCATATGGGGTTGGTTGTGATAACTTTTGCTGGCGATTCTTGCCTATCGGCAGATACTTGTGAGGCAGTTGGTTCAAAATAGGCCTATAGCTTGAACCATGCACGGTTGATTTTTTGGCATTCGGAGGAGCGATTCCCTTACCTTCACCATCAGATGTAATGGACTGTGACCGCAATGCGGTAAAAAGGTAATGGAGCAGGCGCGTCTCGATCGAAGCCAGCAACCAGGGCGATCCTCGCGATCCTGGCAGTTAAGTGAATGAAAAATCTATTGCAGAGGATCCGCGGCAATTAACGGTGCGACTATTCAAAGGATAACGTTCTGTCCCTCGGATCAGTTGGGGTTATCTCTGCGCCTTTTCTGCGGGTGGATCGAGTCCCCACGGGTTAGAATCTCGATGTATTCACCGAGCCTTCTAGTTCGAGCCTCGGGACTCTTTGTGGCACCTAGTCGGTAGATGATTGCGTATCGATTGGATGAATCTAGTTGCTCGAATTTTGATGCAGCTTCAGGATTATTAGCGAGCGCATCGGCTAAATCCGCAGGAGCCGTTGCCGTGGCCTGACCGCTGTACGCCAACTGCCAGCGTCCGTCTGCTTTGGCGGCTTCAACTGTTTTTAGACCAGCCGTTCGCATGCGGCCATCGCTAGTAAGACGGATTACGTGTTCCACGTTCTTCGCTGACCACCTGCTGGTAGATCGGCGAGGTGTAAAACGCCTCCGGAAACTCTGTTCGTCGCGTTTTCCAATCTGTCCGTCTATCCAACCAAAGCAGAGTCCTTCATCGAGGGCCTGGTCGTAGGTCAACTCGGTCACTGTTCCTCCCACTTTGCTTAGTACGAGCCAGATACCTTGTTCATTCGAGTGGTTTTTTTCGAGCCAGGCGCTCCATTCCGCGACGTCTTTTACCAGTAGCTCAGCAACTTCGGCCATAGCAAAACTCTAGTTCGATGTTATCTTGTTGGCAATTACGAAGGAGGTGTTGATTTATGTGGGAAGGTACTCCGTTTGTTGCCACTCAACTATTGCTTTAGTGAGTCGACTTGCCTTGTTCAATTCTCATAGGAAAACGCGGGACTTTTAGAAAATTGCTTGTGTTGTAGGAAAAGGGATCATGACCCGGCCCTCCAGGACGATCGGCCGATCGAGAGGCTAGTTGATCTTGTCATCGAGATTTCGCGGTTCCTATCCCAACTCTTGCTAGGTGAGAGTTGGGGATCTTTGCGACAGTTCAAGGTGCGGAAACTTGGTTGAGGTAAATATCTCGGGATGAAACAGTTGCGCCAATTGTTCAACTCCGTCCGCTATTCGAGGAGCAGGACGTGAGAAGTATGCATCACCATCTACTACTACTGTGCGTATTGGAAGGCAGACGTCTTTGCAGCGAGAAAGTGCTTGTTCGAGGTTGAATCCACAAGCGGCGATAACGATCACATCAGGCGATTGATCTAACACATCCTCCCACGTGGTGGGATATGAGTACTCGCCAGCTTTGCTCAGTAAGTTCTCGCCGCCGGCGGCTTCCACCATCTCAGGAAGCCAATGTCCAGCTCGATATGGTGGATCGATCCACTCTGCCACAAAGACTCGAGGCCGATAAAGACTTGACGTTTCGGTACGTACAGTACTTATTCGCGAGCGCATTTTTGACGCGACAGCCTCTCCCCGCTCTTTGACTCCCAACTTTGCCGCTAAAGTGATCACACTTTCTATGACGTCGTCCAATGTGCGAGGATTCATTGAAAAGATCTCAATTCCAATCGGGCAAGCCGAATCGAGATCGCCACTTGATACCGCGCAAACTTCACAGAGATCCTGAGTAATTATTAGATCGGGTTTGAGCTCGTCCATAAGTTGCGCATCGACGGCGTATATCGAATGGCCAACAGTCGCCGACGCCATCACCGCGGCATCTATCTCGGCACTAGACATATTTGAGACATCTAAGGTGACCCGTGCTACAAGCGGCTTTTCTTTGATTTCAGGTGGCCAATTACAATCCTCGGAGATCCCAACGATCGAGTCAATAAGGCCAAGGTCTGCGATTATGTCGGTTGCACTTGGTAGGAGGGAGACGATACGCATAGATGAACCTTATCATGAAGTTCAAAGAGGAAAGAGTGCCGTCGGCGTCCTGGCCTCTCTTTTTCAACGATCATGCGATAAAAGTCCCGGCCAAAAATAAAGTTTGATTTGCCCTGCCGTCTCTAATTTTGGGAACGTCGCCAAAGTACAGCAGTTGCTATGGTATCAGATCTTCGATCGGTCCCTGCCCATTCAATTTTATCCTACGATATGACCTTAAGATGGAACCAGTGGAATCCTTGGCTACTGCCATCTTTTCATATGGCGTTTGAGTGGGCTCCATTATTAAAGAGCCGCCACTGCTCCGAATTAGCGCTGCTGTCTCATCGCAGTCATTTACTCGAGCGTACCAATACCACTTTGATACGTGATCTTCCCCATGGATTCGAGTGGCATCTATAAATCCCATGGCCGTTGACCCTTCAACTCCAGCGGTATTGTAACGAAAGTCATCGGTATCGCTCACAACGTTCATCGATATTCCAAAGACTCCTTCGGAGAAGGCAATTGACTTTGAAAACTCCGTGGTGTGTAGTTCAAAGTACCCGGGAGCACCGTTCTCGTCAAATATCGAAAAGCCCTTGTGTTCCCCGGGCTGCCAGATGCCGGTCGCGGCCCATGATGGGTCGCCTACCATTGCCATCTTTCCGAGTGTGGCTACGTCTGTTACTTACGTGGTGCACACTCCACCATTTGGTTCAACCTTGGAAACCGTAGCGTGAGCATCTTTCACCCCTAGGTAGATCGTCCGCGTGTTGGCAGATGAAGGATTAGACGCAGGTGCGTTCATGCCTCCGGCAATCATTCCTCCACCGTAAAGAAAGTTAAAGTAACCTCCGAATTGTTCGATTGGTTTGGCCGACTCCCAGCCGAAAACACTTTTGTAGAACGACCTCGACGCTTCGATTAAGGTTGCTAGGAGGTCTATCCAAATAGGAATGCCACCAGTGCTTATTGTGAGAGTTGCCAATTCGTCCTCAGGTTTCTAGCTCGCGAGTAAGTGATTCTTTCGCCGCTGAGTCTCATCTAGATTCGACCAAAGGTTATCAGTATGCGCAGGGATGCGGCAAGGGTTCACCCAAAGACAACATTGATATCAGGGGCCCTTATCAGGATTGGGACAGCACTAGTCCAACTTAGGGATTGTACGAATTCAAATACGGCGTTGCGCTTGACATCTACATGTATGTAACATTTGAATATGGACAAAGGTGAGCTGCTCGAGAGAGTCGAAGATTACTTAGATAGACGGATCTCGCTCTCTGAGTCGACGAGGAACCAGTACCGGAGTGACCTCCATGACCTCGTTGTTATCGCTGTTGAACTTGGAGTTCCTGACCTGTCGAATGACTCGCTCCGTACAATCTTTGCCCATTACCGCAAAGCTAAGTTAGCTCAACGTACCATATTGCGGAAAGCGAGCGTGGCTAGGGGTTTCGTGGACTATGTCAACACCGAGGCTGGATTAGTTGATGCTTCTAGACCGCTGAACGTTGGAAAGTCAGTCCATTCTCTGCCCCGGCCTATGCCAGCCTCTACTACGTCTCGTATTCTTGGCGCAGTAGAAGAAGCAGCTAAATCAACGAAGGATAGGGTAAATGCACAGGACTGGTTGATCCTAGAGTTGCTGTACGGATCGGGTTTAAGGGTCTCCGAGGTGGCTAACCTCACATTTGGTCAAATCGACGCCAAGGGTGGCTACGTACGAGTAATTGGAAAGGGCGCCAAGGTTAGAGATGTCCCCATATCGTTAGCCACGATCGCCGCCTACAACAACTTCGTGGTAGTTGTAGGTCGAACTGCATTGCGAATTGGCGAAAAGATTTTTATCAATAGAAGATCAAATCCCCTTACCCCACGAGACATACGAAGGGTGGTTGATCGGTGGTCTACAACGCCAACGTCTCCACACAGATTTCGCCACTCTTTCGCTACTGACCTGCTAAATGGTGGTGCGGACTTGAGATCAGTGCAAGAGATGATGGGGCATAGTTCGGTCGCCACCACATCTATCTATACCGCAGTATCACTCTCAGCACTAAAAGAGGTCCACTCAAAGACTCACCCGCTCTCAAATGACGACTAAGATGGTCGCTGTGGAGATGAACGATACAGACCAAATTACGCTGCTTTGGAAAGAATACAAAGCGACAAAGAGTGCGACGGCACGCGATCGTCTTATCGTGAACTACTCCCCTTTGGTCAAGTACGTTGCAGGTAGGGTAGCAAGTGGGTTGCCTGGCAACATTGATCCAGCTGATCTCGTTTCGTACGGTATCTTTGGCCTAATAGATGCGATTGACAAGTTTGATCTTGAGCGGGCTAACAAATTTGAGACCTATGCCATTGCGCGTATCAAGGGTGCGATCATTGATGAACTTCGTGCAATCGACTGGGTACCAAGGTCGGTCAGGGCTAAAGCTCGATCTGTTGAGAAAGCGATAACTAAGTTAGAAGCTAAGTTGCTACGAAGTCCGAGTGACGAAGAGATCGCAACTGAACTCGGGATATCCCCTAAAGATTTAGGCGACATTCTTACCGAGACCAGGCGCCTTGGAGTTGCTGCATTGGATGAGATCCTATCCTCGTCTGATCGTGGGGAATCAGGTACTCTGGGAGATTCGCTTCCGGATAAGACCACTGGACCCGTATTGTCGTTCGAAAATGAAGAGACGAAACAACTTCTCGCACAAGCCGTAAATCGTCTCGGCGACCGAGAAAAGATGGTTCTAGCACTCTACTACTACGAAGGATTTACCTTGGCTGAGATAGGTCAAGTACTTGGAGTAACAGAGTCTCGTGTGTGCCAGATACACACCAAGGCTGTAATGCAGCTGCGCTTGCGTCTCAATGACTTTGAGACTCCCTAGTAACTTATCGGTTAAGTTCGCAATTCATCATGGGAAATTTGTTACTTAGAGTGGTTTTACTAGTTCGCGTTTCCTATCCGAGTCATAACGTGAGGCCACTATTTGATATCAATGATTGATGCCATCCGTTGCGTCGGGCGCAAACAGTCTCGCCTTACATAGTTGGTCGTTCGCATCTGCTAGAGGTGAATACTTGCACCCCTATTGAATTGGCAATTGCTCGAACTCAAATGGAAAGATAATGCTCTTCTTTTCTCTGGTGCATTTGTTTCAAGCCGTTTAGATGTGTGATGGTTAGCACATAGGATTAGCTTTCGGTTGAACTTTGACTGATACTGCGTCTGGCTGCTTGCTTTTATGTTTTGTCACCGTCTAAAGGGCAGAAGGTTCTGCATTATGAGGTCAATTCAAGGGTCTCAGGCGCACCATGGTGCGGGTTTTGGAAAAGTAGCCCGTAAAATCGGTCGTGAACGAGACCCCTTCAGCTGTATCGCGATTAGTCGGGCTATTTTTACACGAATTGAAATTGCACCAGTGATACATAGGCCATATTCGCCGAGGTGCTACTAGGATAAATTCGTTGTAATTTCGGCGTGAGTGCACCCCAACGGTCGCATCAAGCGTGCGCGAGCATTCATGCTACATAACCGTGGGAGGATATAGAAAGAATGAGTCAGCAACCAGTCGTAACGATGCGCCAGCTTCTCGAAGCTGGAGTTCACTTTGGACACCAGACCCGTCGTTGGAACCCGAAGATGAAGCGATTCATCTACGGCGAACAAAATGGCGTCTACGTAATCGACCTACACCAAACTCTTACAAGAATTGAGACGGCGTACACCTATTTGCGTGACGCGGCCGCCAAGGACAAGACTGTCCTCTTCGTTGGTACGAAGAAGCAGACCCAAGAGGCTATCGCTCAGTATGCAACCGCTTGCGGTATGCCATATGTAAATGAGCGCTGGCTAGGCGGAATGCTTACTAACTTCTCCACCATCCTTGGCCGTGTAAAGAAGATGCAAGAGTATGAGAGAATGAAAGAGGCCGGTGACTTCGAGGCGATGCCAAAGAAGGAGGCTCTCATCCTCTCTCGCGAACTAGAGAAGTTGCAGAGAAACTTAGGTGGCCTTCGCAAGCTTGATAAGATTCCGGATGCTCTCTTCATCATCGACACCAAGAAGGAAGCGATTGCCGTAACCGAAGCGAACAAGCTCGGCCTTCCGATCGTTGCAGTCGTCGACACCAACTGTGATCCAGACGTAATCAAATACGTTATCCCAGGAAATGACGACGCAATTCGTTCGGGCGAACTTATGTGCCGCATCGTTGCCGATGCAGTTCTCGAGGGACGTCGCATGTCAAATAAGGTGACCGTGATTGCTCCTCCGGTAAATACTGAAGAGGTACGTCGCCAAGAAGAAGAGCAAGCGATTGCTCGTCGCGAGGCCGCTGAGGCACAAAGACAACGCGAGGCTCGAATTGCTTCAAAGAAGAATCCAGCTAAGGATGCTCAAGGAGAGTAGTCCTTGTCGTTCTGTGAATCCTAAGTGACAACTGTGGCTGACTTCCAAATTGGTAGTTAGCCACATTGATGTTGAATGATATTGTTTGAGGACAGAGGTATATAAATGGCAATAACTGCAGCGGACGTATCGGCACTTCGGAAGAGCACTGGTGCTGGAATGATGGACGCAAAGAAGGCCCTAGAAGAGGCTAACGGCGACATGGAAGCAGCAGCCAAGATTCTTCGTGAGAAGGGTATGGCTGGCGCAGCAAAGCGGGCCGACCGCGACAATAGCCAGGGCGCAGTATCTTTGGTGATCCTAAATGACAGTCTTGGAGCCGTCGTTGAACTCAAGTGCGAGACCGACTTTGTGGCAAAGAGTGCAGAGTTCATAGCGCTCCTTGAGAAGATGGCGACTTCTGTCGCCGAAAGTGGCGAATCTGCAGTCGCTGGATATGAAGCCGAGATCGGTGTTCTTGCTGCGACGCTCAAGGAGAAGATCGAAGTCGGGCGAATTTCGAGATTCGAAGCTCCAGCAGGATCTGTTGTTGACGGATACCTCCACATTCAGTCCGATCGCGGAGTAAATGCAGTTCTAGTTGAGATTGCCGGCGGGACGAGATCGCTAGCTCACGATATAGCTTTGCACATCGGTTTTGCTCGTCCCCGCTTCGTAACTCGCGAAGAGGTACCCGCTGAAGAGGTAGCAAATGAGCGTGCAACCCTAGAAACTATCTCGCGCAACGAAGGAAAGCCAGAAGCACAGATCGAAAAGATCGTGGACGGTAGATTGCGCGGCTTCTATGCGAATATTTGCCTTCTTGACCAGAACTTTATCCGTGACGAGAAGCAGACCATTGCACAGGTTCTCGGTAGTGCTACCGTAACTCGATTCTCACAGATCGTTATCGGTTAGTCACACATGTCAAGTGAGGAACTTTCAGCAACTTCAAAATGGCGTAGAGCCGTACTAAAGATTTCAGGTGAGGCGCTCGCTAGCAGTTCGAACACCGAGGTGATCGACGCTGTAATCTTGAATCAGATTGCCGAAGAGGTAGTCGAGGCGGCCGCCAAGTTGAAAGTTGAACTCGCGATCATCGTTGGAGGTGGCAATATCTGGCGAGGCGCCGTAGGCGCTGGCGCAAAGATTGAGAGGGCCACCTCCGATCATATGGGGATGTTAGCGACGACAATTAACGCCCTCGCACTCCAAAATGCAATAGAGCGTATTGGCTATCCAACTCGCGTGCAGAGTGCAATCCAAATGGCAGAGCTTGCCGAACCCTACATCCGCAGGAAGGCAGTTCGCCACCTTGAAAAGGGACGAATCGTAATCTTTGCTGCAGGTACTGGAAACCCCTACTTCACAACCGATACCGCAGCCGCACTTCGTGCAGCCGAGATCGATGCAGAGGTTGTTCTCAAGGGAACCCACTCTGGAATTGACGGTATTTACAGTGCAGATCCAAAGTTGGATCCAACAGCGACCAAATACGACTACATTTCATTTATGGAGGTTGTCTCAAGGGAGCTAAAGGTTATGGATTTAACTGCGATTACCTTCTGCAAGGACAACAATCTACCGGTCCACGTCTTTGACTTGATGAAGCCGGGCAATATTTTGCGAGCTCTTCGCGGAGAAGAATTAGGAACCTTTGTTTCATGATGGACGAATCAATTATTGAATTGACCCTCCTCGACGGTAAGGAGAGGATGGCAAAGGTTGTAGCGCATACGCAGACTGAGTTCTCTTCCTTCCGGACAGGCAGAGCTTCATCTGCGATTGTAGAGAGACTTATGGTCGAATACTACGGAACAGATGTTCCGATGTTGCAGTTGGCAGGCTTCTCGGTTCCAGAGGCGCGACTACTGGTGATTACTCCTTTTGACAAAGGGGCACTCGGTGCTATCGAGAAGGCTATTCAAAGTTCTGATCTTGGGATTAACCCATCTAACGATGGTGTTGTGATTCGCCTCGCATTTCCAGTTTTGACTGAAGAGCGTCGTAAGGATCTTGTAAAGCAGGTAAAAGCGAAAGCTGAAGATGGAAGGGTTCAAGTTCGCAATCAGCGAAGGTCGCTTCGGCAAGAGCTAGAAGCTGCCCAAAAGCGTAATGAGATTAACCAAGATCAATTAGATCGAGCTGAAAAGGATCTTGATAAGCTCACCGCCGATCACATTGCCGAGATCGATCGAATGCTAGAGACTAAAGAGAAAGAACTACTTGAAGTCTGAGTAAGGTTTTAGGGTTTGAGCGTGCTAGGAGGGTACAGTGGCGCATGAATATCTCGAAGGTCCTCGAAGTGAAGGGCGCTTTGAAGATGAATGGCCGTTAGAAGACGGTGATGGCGCCACGGGGAGTGTCTCTAGAAGCTCTCTGCCGCATTGGACGGAACCACCCACGGGAGAGATACCCGTCCATTTCAATTTTCGCACGGATTCAGCCGCTCCTCCCGAAGTTATAGATTTGACCTCTGTCGACCAAGGAGCCCTTAACTGGCTCCACGAGCGACGGAAGATCGAAAACAATAACGGCACGGGTGATGTTGCCCGCGAAGTATTCGACCTTGGCTCTAGCCGACGCGGTAGGCACTTTGTCGATGCTAAAAGATCACGCGAGAATATAATCGATCTTGATGAAGCGTCAGAGTTGCCTTCAGGTAGGCACTTTGCTGTCGAGAAGAAGCGCAAGGTTAGGGTGGTCACTTCATCGAACCTCCAGCCTCAGATCGCCGTTGACGATGAGCTTGTGGAAAGTTCAAATCGCGAAGAGTTTTTTGCAAAATCTCCTGTTAGCTACCGTACGTCCAATTCGAATCTACCTTTCGATGCTTCAAATGAGCCCGGTGAGGTGGTGGGAGAAGCCTTTTCAGATATTCTTCGATCGAAAGCAGCCGACTCGCCAAGTAGCTTCCGATTTTCAAACAACTCTACCTCGAGTTCCGAAGGTAGTTCCCCCAAGCATTCAACTACCCGAGACTCTTCCAATGGCTTCGGATTTTCGGGTATTTCAAAGTCTTCAAAGAGATCCGGAAAGGCAGAGCGAAAGCCTAGGGAAGTCTCGGCCGAGGGTATTACCGACGATACTCCGCCAGTTTATGAGACTCCAAAGAGGCGTTCGATGGGTGCAGTTGCTACGCGCGTAGTCACTGGACTTGCTCTCGGCGCCCTCGTAGTCGTCTGTTTTCTTGTTTCGCCAATTGCGGTTCTAGTACTATTATCGGCAGCAGTAGCGATCTCTACCGGCGAGTTCCTGTCGATGGTTCGTGACCGCAGGGTGGTGATCACCCCTGACGGCAGGAAGAGCGTAGAAACAACCATCAATCCAGCTCACTTCATTGCGATTCCGGCCAGTGTTGCTGTGATTTGGTTCGCCTACTATCACGGTGCCTCTTCGGTTATCTACATGACGACGATATCACTCATCTCTTTGATGCTTTGGTATACCTTCGGAGTTGTCAAAGGCGAAGTGATTTTGAATGTGGCGGTCAACTTCTTTTCAATCGTGTGGATTGGTGTTGGTGCCTCATTCGTCGCTTTGATTATGAAAGCTCAACCCGGCAGTAAGGTCGGTATGGCATATGCTATGTCACTTCTTTTGGCTACGGTATCTGCCGATACTTTTGCTTACTTCGGAGGCCGTATCGCCGGGCGTCACAAGTTGGCACCTGACATTTCTCCAGGGAAGACCGTCGAAGGTTACCTAATTGGTTTGGTTGGTTCTATAGCCGTAGGCGCCCTGATTTCTGCGCGAATTCATCCGATGACCGTAACGCTTGGAGTTGTTTTTGGAGCTGTAGCTGGATTGATTGGCCCCGTTGGTGATCTTATCGAGTCCAAAGTCAAGCGTGAACTCGGAGCGAAGGATGCGGGGAGTATCCTTCCCGGTCACGGTGGATTCCTCGATCGAATTGACTCACTGATCTTCGTAGCTCCTATTATTTACTTCATCCTCTTTTTCTCGCACCATATCCGTACATTTTTCTAAAGTTTCCTGCAGTATTGTTTCAATTGAAGCGTCCCCAATGTGTTGTTGGCGGATTGATATGAAATTTGTTTCATACTTCTCATAGTTCCATTTGCACTTTGTAAATACCCGTCACCTATTTGGCTAATTTCTAAACGCATCGTCCTTTAATGCCGATTGAAAATCGAACCCTCTTGAGAAAAGGTCTCAGAGGAGATTTCGTGACTGGGGAACAGATGGAGCGTTGGCTTTTGAAGATGAGAGTCGGTAGGCGCCTCGGAGTATCGTCTACGGTTTTAGTATTTTTGATGCTGATACTGGCTGGATATGGCTTGATCTCGGCAATGTCAAATTCGTCAACTGTTGATTCGTCTTCAAGTTCCTTTAACAAATTCTACGTCGTTGAAACTTTGAATCAAATTGGCACTCAAGTAGCATTGGCGGAGAACTCTGTAGCCTTTGACTACAATTCGGGTCAACCCCACTCCGGTGATCTACAATCGTTTGGACAGGCGGTTGTCCAATTCCGGAGCGAGTTGGCCACGTTTGAAAAGTTCACCCTCTCGGCCAAGGAGAGCAAGCTTCTAAAGAGTGCGTCGAGTGCATTTGATACATACGTGTCGATGTCAAATCAGATCAATACTGCTTTTGCCGGTAATAGCCCAAAGTCGATTGCTACGGCCAACAATATCGTTAGCCAATTGGCGTTCGGATCCTATTCGACGCCCCTGTCTGAAATTTACACCATTCAACACTCGAACTATCTGTCTTCTGTAAAGAGCCAAAAGAGTGCGTTGAAGGCTAGCGAGTTGATATTTGCCATTCTTGGATTGGCAACCGTCGCAATAGCTGCGGTACTATCGCGCCTAATCTCTAGGTCAATCACGCGTCCACTTGGTGATGCAGTTGCTGCTATCGAACGAGCTTCATCCGGAGATTTGACTTCTTATGAAGTTGAGGAGTCCCAAGATGAAATTGGACAGGTTCACTTTGCTCTGGCTCAGCTGATCTCTCGAGTCGGTGGTGCGATATCCCAGATTTCAGCTCACGCGGTTGCTCTTTCTAAGTCATCCGAGGAGCTGGCGGGAACCTCAGCTGATCAATCGCGACGTGCAAGTGACAACATGAATCAATCGAACGGAGTAGCGGCGGCGGCAGAGCAAGTCTCCTCGAATGTTGACCAAGTTGCAGCTTCAGCAGAAGAGATGCGAGCAGCTATAGATGAGATCGCCCGTGGAGCTTCAGAGGCTGCGCGAGTCGCGGCAAATGCAGTTTCCGCATCTCAAGTTGCAGTATCGTCGATCTCAAAGCTTGGGGATAGCTCCTCCAAAGTGGGCGAGGTCGTATCGGTCATAACTTCGATAGCCGAACAAACCAACCTTTTGGCGCTAAATGCTGCAATTGAGGCCGCTAGAGCGGGCGAAGCCGGAAAGGGTTTCGCAGTTGTCGCCTCTGAGGTGAAAGATCTCGCCAAAGAGACTGGTACTGCCACTCAATCGATCGCCGATCGAATTCGGGAGATGCAAGAAGATACTCACCTAGCCATTAGTGCAATTGAGGAGATCTCTAACGTCATCAACCGAATCAATGACCTTCAATCCTCCATTGCATCAGCTGTAGAGGAGCAGTCCGCAACGACGCAGGAGATAGGACGTGCCGTCGCCGAAGCTGCTGCGGGTACGGGAAACATTGCCGAGCAGATTGTCTCGGTTGTAGACAATGCTAGGACGAACAGTTCCGGCGCTGATAACGTCAACGATGCCGCACGTAACCTTGCGCAACTCAGCGAAGAGTTGAAGGCTATCGCAGGTAAGTTCACCGTAGGCAACTCTTCTAAAGCCTTTGGCAATAGTTCGAGTTTGAGAGCTACCGCAGCTAGTGTCAACGACGCTCATCGGCGATTCGGTCATCGTGGAAACGCTGACGCCGATGTTTCTTCGGGTGTGGCAGTCAAAGCTAACTGATTTCTCTTCACTTTGGCTCCATTGGTATTGCTAGGCAATTCCACTGGAGCCATCGTCGTTTAAGGGATGCCTAGGCGTTATTCTTTGGTGACTTTTTAAAGTTATCGGTGTTCTCATCTCTACGCATGGCTCTGGTGTGGATGCGGCTGTGCTTTTTGCGCTACGAGTGCACCGCGGTAATTGATTCGCGTTGGGTATTTCTTTCCCTGGAGGCAGCGTGAAATTGCGCCATAAAACGTTTGTTTCGAGATCCCATTAAGGCGTTTGCGTACTACCGTCGCACGCGGCGGGCGTCTCTCTTTAGGAGGTGCGGGTAATTGGCATAAAAGATAGACGCCACGACGATTTTATGATTCGAGGTGGCGTCTATCTTTTTTATCTATCCCGTTCGCCGGACGATAAGCATGCGTCCGCTAAAGGAGTTGTTCAGGTATGTCAGGCACGTTTCTTAGCAATCGACTTACCTTGAGCGTATTGATTTTCATCATTACCGCGGTAATAGATCGATTGAACTGTGCCATTTGATGGGTTCAATATTACTCTTTGATAGCTGGGCTGTTCGAAGTTGAAGAGGGAGTTGATGCTTCCAGCGCTTGCGTCAGCAGCACCGTCTCCGAGTGGAGCTAGGTTCCAGTTATTTTCAATGAACTTTACGACTGAGCTTTGATCGATGGTGTTGTGATCGACGTAGTTAGCTTTGGCGTATGGTGAGATAACAATAAATGGAAGGCGAGGTCCTAGTCCACAGCGCCCTTGCTCCTGCTGACCGCTAGTTGTTAGTGGAACGCCATTGGTTGCGGTTCCGCAGACCCCTGTTCCAGTTAGAGCATCTATCGAGCTCTGACTCGTCGTGACGAGCGGCGAGATCACATGGTCGTACCAGCCATCGGAGTCGTCGTAGGTGATGACAACGGCGGTTGAGGACCAGGTCGGGAGTTGCTCTAGATGGTTGATCGTTGAGACGATGAAGTTTTGCTCGTCGATCGGGTCTGAGTAACCTGCATGGCCATCCTGATACGCTGGTGCCTTTAGGTACGATACCGATGGCATGTTACCGGTATTTGCAGCTGCCCAAAAGTCCGCCATGTCATATTGGTGATTGGCTTGGTCATTGTGACCAACCATCGATACCGAGGTTGGTGGAAGGTGCATAGGGTTAGCAGTGGAAGCGTAGTACTGGAATGGCTCATGGTGGGGGATGTAGTCAGTTACAGTGCTGCCGCCGACATTTTGATGACTTTGTGCGCAGATTTGACTTGTGGTTGGGGCAGTACCGTGCCCTGGCACATATCCCGCATCGAAGCCACCCTCAAACCAGCCCCAAGTGATATTTGACTTCGACAGTTCGGAACCAATATTTGGTCCGCCCATAGCGATTGTGTTTTGAGGAAGGGAGGAATCGCCACCGTTGGCTCTCGGAAGATACGAGCAAACGTCGTAATAGGGATCCGCATCGCTGTAGTCAGTTCCTGGACCTGCGCCCAGATTTGCACTCGATCCGACTGGACCAGATGTATCAAGGTTTGACGATAGGGGAGTCGCTGTGTTTAGACCCGCTGGGGCAGTGCAAGCCGGAGCGTTGATGGTTGCAAAAGATGGGCCACAGATTACACCATAGGTATTTGCTGAGGCTACGTTAAGGGCGCCATCCGTCGATGGTCCATATGCAGTGCCGTAGGCATTGTCGCTCATCGCGTAGTGTTGTGCGTAGTTCCAAAGGCCGGTGACTGTATTGCCGTCGTAGTAGTCCATAACCGCGTAATTGTTAGAGCCGTTTGCGCCTGCCTGCTCGGCGACACCGTTGGTCGTAAGGCCCGTTATACACTGACTAAGAGTTTTGCCATGGCCGGTGTTGAGGATAAATGACGTACCGCCATTTGTATATGCCATCTGCTCGTGGAGATAACCGTGGTCCTGATCGCATGTCATAGCCTGACTTGGATCTAGGCGAATAGGATTGCCGTTTGCGGTTGATGGAGCACCGGTAGGTACTTGATTCAAATTATTTGTAAGTTGTGGACCGGTAGGTTGGCCGTTTACGACGTCGTTGTAGAGTCCATTTACCGATGGAGTTGACTTCGAAGGTGTGAATTTCACCTCTCCCGATGGATTTGCCGCATATGGATAGGTTCCGAAGTAGTGATCGAATGATACGTTTTCGCCGAAGATCACCACAAGGTGCTTGATCGGTGTTGTTGTATTAGCCGAGATGGAGGTAACTTCGTCAGCGGAAGCTGCCGTTGAAGCAGCCGCACCGAGAACACCTCCGCCGGCAAGAAGCAGCGCCGAAAGGACAGTTAAGCCCGACTTTGCTCGCGATATTTTCATTGTTTCTCCCAAGGTATAACCCACTTAGTAGCCGGTAATTTTCTCAGCTACTATTCAGGAAATTATCATCGCACTCTTAACTGCTGGTACCCTTTGCTTGAAATCTTGTTAACCATTGGTTATATGAATCATCGCATTGCAGCTCATATGCGAATAAATGATGATTCTTTTGGGTGTGCTGATCGTATCTTGCGGTGCTCTGCCTTAGTGCGAGCTGTAGCAGTAATTTTGATTTGGAAAGCGTTAGAAGAGGTGTTGACCTTTTTGAAACTCGAAGGTAGCTTTGTGCCTCTTCATAGGTAATTTTTACCTAGCATCGTTATCAGTATGTAACGTGGGCGAAGAGGCAGATGACAGAGGCAATTACAGTTTCAATTTTTGGATCTACGGGAAGCATTGGCTTGCAGACGATCGACGTAATTAAGGCGAGCGGTGGTCGATTAAGTGTTTATGGCCTTTCTGCTCACTCTAATACGGATGTGCTGTCGGCTCAGATCGCCGATCTTTCTCCTGAGGTCGTTGTTGTTGGTAGCGATCAGATGGCTGCGGTAATCAAAGAGCGGTTCCCCAAACTTCGCGTTGAAGTCGGCGGCGAGGGACTCTTTAGCGTGGCAATGGAGGCAGATGTTGCACTCAACGCAGTGGTTGGTTTTGCCGGACTTCAAGTTACCCTCGGAGCTATCGAGGGCGGCAAAAGAATAGCGCTCGCGAATAAAGAGTCCTTAGTTGCTGGAGGTCCGCTGGTGCGTGAGAGGATGGCCGAATCGACCTCCTTGATCGTTCCGGTTGACTCCGAGCACGCTGCGATCCATCAATGCCTAAGAAGTGGCTACTACCAAGAGGTAAGGCGGCTGATCCTTACCTCATCGGGAGGTCCGTTCAGGAGCTACAGCGCAAATGATCTAGAGAGTGTCTCGGTTGCGGACGCCCTCAATCACCCGACTTGGAAGATGGGGCCAAAGATAACGGTCGATTCGTCAACGTTGATGAATAAAGCCCTTGAGGTGATTGAGGCCTACGAACTCTTTGAAGTCGATCCAAGGCAAATTGACGTGGTAGTCCACCCCGAGTCGATCGTACACTCCCTGGTTGAATTTGTTGATGGCTCTCAGATTGCTCAGCTATCACGCCCGGACATGCGCCTGCCAATTGCCTACGCTCTAAATTATCCCGAAAGGTTAGAGCCGGTCTATGGCGGGCTCAGTTACACAGATGGGTTGACGCTTCACTTTGAAGAGCCGCGGCGTTCAATTTTCAGAGGTCTCGACTTTGCCTATATGGCTCTTGAATTGGGAAACGGTGCGCCTACTTGGCTAAATGCTGCAAATGAAGTTGCTGTTGATGCATTTTTGAAGGAGCAGATTAGGTGGGTTGATATCTATCGAGTGATCGAGGGTTCTTTCGAATCCTTCGAAAAATGGACTTTTTCGGACTTTGAATCTGTTTTATCCCTCGATGAAGTTGCGCGTAGGCGTGCGTCGGAACTCGTAGCTTCGATTTAAATTTTATTTACAGTACTTGATAGGTGAGTGTTAATTGATGAATAGTGAAGAGATCAGCGTTGGAGGCGACGAAGACGATTTGGCATCGACTCGCGGGAAGCTTTGGCGTTCGTTGGCACGGCTGTCCCTTGGAGTGTTCGTAGTAGTCGTCTTGGCAATCTACCTCCATATAGGAAAGACTCTCATTGTCGTTGGTGCCCTCATTGCGATGATTATGGTCCATGAACTTGGCCACTTTGTTGTAGCTAAGGTCTCGGGAATGAAGGTCACTGAATACTTCCTTGGCTTTGGACCAAAGCTCTTTTCGTTTCGAAGAGGAGAGACCGAATACGGTGTCAAGGCGATTCCGGCAGGTGGATACGTCAAGATAGTTGGTATGAGCAATATCGAAGAGCTTTCCCCAGAAGATGAGGTTAGGTCGTATCGCAATTCAACCTTTCCCAGACGCCTCGCTGTTTCAGTGGCAGGGTCATTTATGCACTTTGTCATGGCATATCTGCTTTTAGTGGCGCTCTTCCTCTTCGTAGGAGTTCCCTCTTCCAACAGGATTGAGATATCTGCGCTTTCAGTGGCTAAGGGTGGAGTGATGACTCCAGCGATGCAGTCAGGTTTGAAGGCTGGTGACGTGGTCTATGGGATTAACGGTAAGGCGCTTGCTAGTCCGAATCAATTTGTCACGGTCATCCAAGGCTCTCCCAACAAGCAAGTTTCACTTGATATCTACAGGAACGGTACTTCAATAGTTGTCCCGGTTACACCCACCACTGAATCGAAGCTAAATGTGGCTTCGACGTCACCATCTAGTGCTGGTGTAATAGGCGTACATCTTGTTGTCCCCAATGAATCTCTTCCGTTACTATCTTCATTGGGCAAGCCGTTTTCGGCGATAGGATCCTATTCGTCACAGACCATCTCGGCACTGATGAGCCACTTCTCAATAAGTGGTATCACAAACTATGTTCATGCTTTATCTCATCCGGCTACAACTACTTCGGGTGCGGGAGCTTCGGCTCGATTTGAGTCGCCCGTTGGAATTGTGAGACTTGCATCCCAAGCGGCAAATGTTGGAATTGGTGCAGTTTTGACGCTGCTGTTTTCTATAAACGTCTTCGTTGGAATCTTCAATCTCATTCCACTACTACCACTAGATGGAGGTCACGTAGTCATAGCGGCATATGAGAGAGTTCGCTCCCGCAAAGGAAAGAAGTATCACGCAGATATGATGAAGATGATTCCAGTTACCTATGCGGTCCTTATGGTGATTGTACTCCTCGGAGTAACCGCACTTTATCTTGATATAACGCATCCACTAGCCAATCCCTTTGGATAGGCGAGGTCCGCTCGAGTATGCGGAGTAGGAGTAAGATTCTCCCTTCGCATAGGCTTATTTACAGAATTGAAAGTTGGAGGTGCCTAACGTGGCCCGTGAAGGAAAGTTCATAACTCCTAGACGCAACTCCCGTCAGATCATGGTTGGGGGAGTACCCGTAGGCGGCAAGAGTCCAGTGACCGTGCAGTCCATGACGACGACGAAAACTCATGACGTTGAGGGTACGCTATCCCAGATCTATGCGCTCGCAGGTGCAGGTTGCGACATCGTGCGCTGTACCTGTAATGAAGTTGAAGCTGCAGTGGGTTTAGCCCAGATTGTCCCAAGATCACCTATCCCGATCGTTGCCGACATCCATTTCCATGTGGAAATGGCGCTAGCCGCACTTGAGGCTGGTGTAGCGGGACTTCGTCTCAATCCGGGAAATCTACGTAAGCCTGAAGAGATCAAGTTGGTAGCGCGTGAGGCAAAGGATCGAAACGTTCCGATTCGAATTGGCGTTAATGCTGGGTCGCTTCACCCAGATCTGTACAAAAAATACGGCGGAGCAACTCCGGAAGCACTCGTAGAGTCGGCCCTTACCGAACTCAACCTCTTCCGCGAAGTTGACTTTGAGGATGTCAAGATCTCCGTCAAAGCTTCGAATGTCGTTTTGATGATTGAGGCCTATCGAATGCTCGCCGAGATGACCGACCACCCGCTCCATTTGGGCGTAACTGAGGCTGGTCCTCCTCCCAATGGTTTGATCAAGGCAACGGCAGGAATCGCTACCCTTTTGGCTGAAGGAATCGGCGATACCATCCGCTACTCTCTCACAGCGGATCCGGTTGAAGAGGTAAAGGCCGGGCGAACTCTCCTCGAGTCTCTGGGGCTGAGGGAGAGGCGGGGCCTAGACCTCATTGCATGCCCAAGTTGTGGCAGAGCTGAAATAGATGTCATTGCACTAGCTAAAGAGGCCCAAACTGAGCTAGAGAAGCTTAACCTACCGATCCAAGTGGCGGTTATGGGTTGTGTAGTAAATGGACCTGGCGAGGCTCGTGAAGCCGACCTTGGCATTGCTGGCGGACGTGGGAAAGGTCACTTGATCATCAAGGGCAAGATTGTTCGTGTTGTGAAAGAGGATGAAATGGTCAAAGCTCTCGTTGAAGAGGCCCAAAAGTTGGTAGCTGAGGGTTACGAGGCTCGACTAGCCGCGGCCGATCCAAATGCGGAAGCTGAGGCGGCACGAGATCGCGAGGAACTGTTAGAGGCTAAGGGTACCGATGCTAACAATTCGTCGGTTCGAATCGAAAACATAAAGAGGCGAGTTACGGAGGAGTAGCCCGATGCGGCTGCTTAAACCCGATCGTGGCATGGCGTAATTGCTTTAGGCTGATTAACCATGCTCATGTCAAAATTGGTAGTAAAGACGCTAAGAGAGGCGCCCGCTGACGCTGAAGCGATTTCGCACCAGCTCCTCGTTCGTGCCGGATATATTAGGCGCTTGGCCTCGGGAGTTTATAGCTTTTTGCCCCTGGGCCTTCGCGTCTTGCGTAAGGTTGAAGCTATAGTGCGAGAGGAGTTTGACGCGGTCGGAGCCCAAGAGCTCTTCCTCCCGGCACTTCATCCTGTAGAGATTTGGCAAGAGACCAATCGAATAAACACCATGGACGATGTTTTGATGAAGGTGGAAGTTCGGGGCGCGGACTTTGTTCTTGGTCCAACCCACGAAGAGGCCGTTATTGCTACGGTGTCGCCAGACCTGGCCTCCTATCGTGACCTTCCAGCGACTGTTTACCAGATCCAGACCAAGTTTCGTGCAGAGGCCCGTCCCCGTTTTGGCCTTCTCCGAACACGCGAGTTCATTATGGCAGATGCCTACTCCTTCGACGCTGACAAGGAGGGAATGCGCACAACCTACAAGACCATCTTCGATGCGTACTGTGCGATTTTCGACCGAATTGGAGTCGATTATTTTCCAGTTGAGGCCGATGCGGGTTCAATTGGTGGGGACGTAAATCACGAATTTATGGTTCCTGCAGCTATCGGAGAAGATCACTTTGCCTACTGTAAGGCGTGCGGTTATGCCGCAAATATCGAGGCCGCAGTAAGAGGGGAGCGTCGAACTGAAAGTTCCGGCGCAGTCGAGGTGCTAAGGAAGGTTGAGACGCCTAACTCTCCAACAATTAAGGCCGTCGTCGACTTCCTCAATAGCCATGGTCATGTTGCCTCGGCGGAAAACTCGCTCAAGTCGATGATCGCCATCGGCCCTAATGGTGCATATCACCTACTTTTAGTGCCAGGGGATCGCAAAGTGAGGATTCCTTCAAGCCTGCGTGCGGCAGAAGCCTCTGACTTTGATGCCAATCCAAATCTGCACCTCGGCTATATCGGACCCGTTGGGTTGCGTGAAGTCGGAGTTACGATCTGGGTTGATCGTTCTGTTAGTGAAGAGATCGGTTACTGTACCGGAGCTAACGAAGTGGGCTACCACCTTCTAGATGTTGTACTTGGACGTGACTTTATCGCAGACCATGTTGCTGACTTAGTCGAGGTCGTAGGCGGCGATCCGTGCCCTAGGTGCGAGGGAGATATTGAATTGGTCAGATCGGTTGAAGCTGGCCATACCTTCCAACTCGGACTTACGTACTCCAACAAGATTAAAAGCGCTCGGTTTTCCGGCGAAGACGGCAGCGAGGCACCGTACTTTATGGGGTGTTACGGCATTGGTATTTCGAGAATTCCTGCCGTCGTCGCTGAAGTCTCACACGATGCAAATGGACTTATTTGGCCCCTCGAGCTTTCGCCATTTGAGGTAGTAGTAGTAGCGCTTGGATATAGTACGAACGACTTAGTAACAGATACAGCAGATCGAATTTACGACTCATTGCTAGAAGAAGACGTTGATGTACTTCTCGACGATCGTAACTTAGCAGCAGGAGTCAAGCTGAAGGACGCAGACCTGATCGGTGTCAGCTACCAGATCGTAGTCGGTGCTCGCGGCGTGGCCGAGGGTAACGTAGAAGTGAAAGATCGTCAAAGTGGCGAGGCTACTGTTGTGGCAATTTCAGAGGTAGGAGAGTATCTACTTGACCTACTTGCTTGACAATTAAGTGATCGTAAGGTTAGGTAATTAGCCTTTAAATTGGTTCTAATCAAATAGACTAACTGAGCAGGTTTTTCTACAAGCGTGGGTTCATCGCCCACGCTTGTGTATCTTTAGGTGAACTTTTTGAGATTGGAGGTGTGAATATGGCTAAGAAACTCGCAAACAGTGAGCTCGTAGAGGCGGAAGTTGAAAGAGCGATAGAGGATGTCGTTCATGAAGCTGGCTTGAGTATCTTGGAAGTTGAGGCAAGCGCGGATGCACTTTTGATTACTCTTGAGGATCCGTCTGGAAATGTGGACGCTGAGGATTTAGAAGCTGTGACCCCCCAGATCTCAGAGATCCTCGATACCTTGGAGCTTCTCGATCGATCGTATCCTAAGAGCTACAACCTTGAGGTTTCCTCTCCAGGTCTTGAGCGACTTCTCAAGACGTATGAACACTTTCTTCGTTTCATGGGATCGAAGGTAACAATTCGAACTCGAGAAAAGGTAGGGGACGAGAGGCGCTTTTTGGGTTGGATTGGTCTCGTCACCGAGGACGCAGTCGAGCTAGCTATAGACTCTCCGATCTCTTCAAATCGAATCACGATAGGCCTTGATAATATCGAACGTGCTCGTACGGTATTTGAATGGCAGGGCGGGGAAAAGAAGGTGAATAACCCACCTAAAGGTAGCAAGAAGAAGTAGTTTCCACCGAATCGCGGTGGCATAAGAGTAGAAGGAGACTGAAAGTGGCGAAACTCGGAAATAATTTCATGGAGCCACTCCAGGCTATTGCACGTGACAAGGGTGTCTCAGTCGACATCCTTCTGGAGTCCCTCGCTAATGCTCTACTTGCGGCTTACAAGCGTCGTCCAGATTCAGCTGAAGAGGCTGAGGTAACTATCGACCCAGACTCGGGTGAAATCGTCGTATGGGCTCAAGAGCTCGACGAGGACGGAAACGTCGTAAAAGAGTGGGATGACACTCCCACTGACTTTGGTCGAATTGCTGCTCAAACTGCGAAGCAGGTTATGTTTGCTCGCATCAGGGATGCAGAGCGCGACATGAAGTATGAAGAGTACGCTGGTCGTGAAGGCGATATTGTCACCGGTATCGTACAACAGGCTGATGCTCGTTATACCCTTTTGAATCTTGGAAAAGTTGAGGCGCTTCTACCCCTTTCGGAGCAGTTGCCCGGTGAGCGTTATGGCAACGGCGCGCGTGTTAAGGCTTATATCGTAGAAGTCCGACGTACCAACAAAGGACCACAGATCGTCGTATCTCGCTCTCATCCTGGACTGATGAAGAAGCTATTCGAACTAGAAGTTCCTGAGATTGCAAGCGGTGTAGTTGAAGTAAAGGCGCTCGCTCGCGAACCAGGTTACCGTTCAAAGATCGCGGTACATTCGAACGACCAAAATATCGATCCCGTTGGCGCCTGTGTTGGACCACGAGGTGCACGTGTGCGTATGGTCATGAGCGAGCTTCGTAATGAGCGTATAGACATCGTATTCTTCAGCGACGATCCGGCCGAGTTTGTAGCTCGTGCCCTACAACCAGCTTCAGTTCGCGAGGTTCGTCTCGATGACGCCACGGGAACTGCGACTGTAATAGTTGATCCATCGGAGCAGCCATTAGCAATCGGCAAGGAAGGGCTCAATGCCAAGCTTGCCGCAAGGTTAACTGGTTGGAGAATTGATATTTCGACGCCTGAGGATCTGTACGGTAGTTCGAATATTGAAGAAGACGTTGAAGACTCAATAGAGGAAGATGACGCTTCAGAAGAGTAGCAGTCGTGCTCTGAAGCCGTCGAAGTTCAAACGAACCTGTGTGGTCTGTCGAAAGAGGGGCGACACAGTCGAGCTTTGGCGGCTTCGAATCGGTGAAGATGGCGTGGCATCGTCACTTGTTGTTGAAGGTCGTGGCCTATGGGTGCATCGGCAGCCTAGCCCATGCTTTGAAGCAACTAAGATAATTAAGGCTCTAAAACGTTTTGGTTGCAGAGCAGTGGATCTGTCGGCCCTTATTGGCGAAGCTTTCGAGCATTGACTGGGTCGCCCGTGTGAAGGCTCTGTAATGGAGCTCCACAATTTTGTCGTCCAATATCTAGAGTTGGGCGCGTATGTGTAAATTTGAGAGGGCTGAAGTAGCAGTTGGCAAAACGGATACGGGTATACGACCTGGCCAAATCATTGGGACTATCGAATAAGGGTGCCTTTGACCTTTGTAATGACTTGGGAATGGGTATCAAAAGCCCTTCTTCAAGTATTGAAGAGGCGCAAGCTGATAGAGCGCGCCGCAAAGTAGAGCGCGATGGCTTCGGCGGTTATGAGCGCGTTGGCGGAGGAGATGACTCCCACAGCCACGGACGTTCTTCTGGCCATAGTTCATCAGAGGGAAGTCAGAGTCCTCAAAGGGCTGAAGCGACAGTACCTTCGGCACCAAAGGCGCCGGAGACCTCTGAGGTTAAGGCAGCAGCGAGCGAGCAACGTGATGTGGTTGCTCAACCTAAAGCTGCCTCCGAAAATCATGAAGCTAAGGTTCGAAAGTCAAGTACCGATGCCGTTACCTCCGAGAGGGAGAGGCCAGCGGTTGAGGCATCTCCCTCTGTTAGCTCTGAAGAGAGCAAAGTATCTGCGAAGACGCAAGCTCCTGCAGCCAATGAAGCTCCTTCTATCAAGCCAGCAACTGTTGCTCCGCAAGAGAGTGTAAGTGGCGCGCCTTCTACAAGCGATGCGACTCCTCAAGCGCCGAGCGCACCCCGAGATTTTTCCCAATCTCAAGATTTTTCACGCACTGGACAAGGTGGTAGTCGCCGTGTAGTCCGATATGGAGAGGGACGCAGCAGCGCTCCTCGTGATACCAGGACTGAGACCACCTCCGATAGTGCGCCATCGCTCGAAAATGCGGAGCAGGTTGCTCCCCCAAGTCGACCAAGAGTACCCCTGTCTCTCTCCGGCAAGCCGATCCCACCACCTCCGGGCGGATACAACCGTGGTCCTCGTCCAGACGGCCAGGGAGGCCAAGGCGGCTACCAAGATCGTGGCCAGCGCCAAGGCGGCTACCAAGATCGTGGACAGGGCGGATACAACCGTGGTCCTCGTCCAGACGGCCAGGGAGGCCAAGGCGGCTACCAAGATCGTGGCCAAGGCGGATACAACCGCGGTCCACGCCCCGACGGCCAAGGAGCTCCAGGTGGACAGGGCGGCCAAGGCGGCTATAACCGCGGTCCTCGTCCAGACGGCCAAGGTGCCCCAGGTGGCCAGGGCGGATACAATCGCGGTCCTCGGCCAGACGGCCAAGGCGCCCCAGGTGGCTACAATCGTGGTCCTCGTCCAGAGGGCCAAGGCGCTCCAGGCGGATATAACCGCGGCCCACGCCCCGACGGACAAGGTGGGCAAGGTGGACAGGGCGGATATAACCGTGGTCCTCGGCCAGACGGCCAAGGCGCCCCAGGTGGCTACAATCGTGGTCCTCGTCCAGAGGGCCAAGGCGCTCCAGGCGGATATAACCGCGGCCCACGCCCCGACGGACAAGGTGGCCAAGGCGGCCAAGGCGGTTTTGCTCCAAGAAGTGGCGGCTCTTTTGGCGGTGCAAGAGGTTCAACACCTCCACCTCCTTCGGGTGCGCCGTTCGGTCTAAAGGGTGGTCCTCAGCGTGGATCGCGTCCGATTTCGAAGAGCGCTAGACGTCGCTCTAAGAAGACAAATGAAGAACTCGAGCCAACGCAGGTAGCGAATTACATTCCATCGAATGCTCCCGTTCCAGATGGTGAAGTAATCGTAGAACGTGGTTCGACTGCTCAAGAGATTGGACCAAAGTTCAATCGTTCAGCAGGTGACGTGGTTAGATTCCTCTTCTTGCAAGGTGAGTTAGTTACTGCTACTCAGAGCCTCTCTGATGACGCTATAGAACTATTTGCTGCGGAGATTGGCGCCCAAGTCAAGCTAGTTGATCCAGGTCAAGAGCAAGAGGCAGAACTTTATGCCAAGTACTTCTCTGCCGACGACGTCCTGAATGTTGAAGATGTTGAATGGCGTGCACCTATCGTGACAGTTATGGGTCACGTTGACCACGGTAAGACTAAGCTTCTCGACCGAATTCGCGAGACTAATGTCGTTGCGAAGGAAGCTGGCGGCATCACCCAGCACATTGGCGCTTACAGGGCTATGGTCGATGACCGTTTTGTTACGTTTATCGACACTCCAGGTCACGAGGCCTTTACCCAGATGCGAGCACGTGGTGCAGGAGTTACTGACATCGTTGTCCTCGTGGTAGCGGCAGATGACGGCGTTATGCCTCAGACGCTCGAGGCAATCGATCACGCTAAGGCGGCTAAAGTTCCGATAGTAGTTGCGATCAATAAGATTGACAAGGCCGATGCGGACCCAACAAGGGTCATGCAGCAGCTCTCAGAGCACGGCCTGGTTCCTGAGGCATGGGGTGGAGAAACCATCACAGTTGAGGTCTCAGCACTTCAAAACCTTGGTGTGGATGATCTTCTTGAGCAGCTCGTTGTACTTGCGGAAGTTCTTGAACTCAGGGCTTCAAAGACTGGTAAGGCTAAGGGTGTTGTTCTTGAAGCTAACCTCGATCCTGGCCGTGGTCCTGTTGCTACTGTCATTGTTCAGCAAGGTACCCTCCATGTTGGAGATCCACTCGTAGCAGGTGCAGCCTTTGGTAGAGTTAAAGCTCTTATCGATGAGGCTGGACGACCGGTCAAAGAGGCAGAGCCTTCTACGCCAGTTCAGGTTCTTGGTTTCTCTGAAGTACCAAGCGCGGGTGACGAGTTTAGAGAGACTGATGAATTGTCAGTAGCTCGCCAAATCGGATCCATGCGTGAGCAGAGGCAGAGGATCGCAGGGTATTCCCCTCAACCAGGTAGTGCACCTGGAGCCAAGCTTGAGGATCTCTTTGAGCAGATCAAGCGCGGGGAGACTGCAACTTTGAACGTGATCCTCAAAGCTGACGTTCAAGGATCTCTTGAAGCAGTTACAGAGTCATTGCGTAAGCTTGAGCGTCCCGAGGTTCGCTTGAGCATCGTTCGCCGAGCTGTCGGTGGTATCAATGAGAACGATATCTCCCTTGGCGCTGCATCTAACGCACTCATTATTGGCTTCAACGTTCGTCCTGATCGAAGAGCTCGTGAGGCAGCAGAGGCACAGCACGTTGAGATTCGTACCTACGAAATCATCTACAAGATGCTCGAAGACATTGAAGCCGCAATGGTTGGTATCCTTGCTCCTGAGTACGAAGAAGTTGTCACCGGAGACGCAGAAGTTCGTGAGATCTTCAGAGTTCCAAAGATTGGTGCAGTTGCAGGTTGTTACGTTCAAAGCGGCGTAATTACCCGTGGCAGCAAGGTGCGATTCCTCCGCGAAGGCGTCATAATCTGGAAGGGTTCAATAACTTCGCTCCGTCGATTCAAGGATGATGCTCGTGAAGTAGCAGCCGGTTTCGAGTGCGGTATTGGCTTGAGTGACTTCCAAGATCTGAGAACCGGCGATACCATTGAAACCTTCGAGGATCGAGAGATTCCCCGTAGCTAGTAGAGGAATGAAGATGGTTTATCGCCATAACCGTAGTGAATCGTTTTCGCGCATAGAGCGCGTCTCAAATGAAGTACAAAGAGCCGTTGGGGTAGAGATCGAGAGGATCTACGACCCCGAGGCTCTTGGTACGATAATTACGGTCACCGAAGTTAGGGTTGAACCCGATCTTCGTAAGGCTCGTGTATATCTAGACCACATGACGCCAGAGGTTAGTGAGTGGCTAGAGAAGAATAGAGTTAGGCTGCAGGGCGCTATTGCTCGTACCGTAAGAATGCGGCAGACACCTCTCCTCGAATTTATAGCTGATCCCGCAATCGAGATGGGCGGAAAGATCGAATCGATCTTGCGTAAAATTGTGGTGGATGAGCCGACGTCGCCGATTATTGAAGACCGCAATACCCTACGTCAAGATACCTAGTTTATGGCAAAGAAGATGCGCGTCAAGGCGGGGAGTAGGCGTATTGCCCTCACGCTAATTGACAAGGAAGTGGGGCTTACTTCTAATAGCGTCGTCGGCAAAGTGCGCTACGTGAGTGGCAATTCTCGTGTTGGCCATAGCGGTACTCTAGATCCGTTTGCGAGTGGCCTGATGGTCGTTGCACTTGGACAAGGTACTCGACTCCTTCCTTTTCTGCATAACACTCCAAAGCGGTACCAGGCGCGTCTTATCTTGGGAGCTTGTACAGATACAGGTGATCTGACTGGCGAATTCATTGAGAAAAGAGCGGTACCTGATTCATCGGAGACTCTCCTTCACGAGATTTTATCTTCGCAACTTGGAGAGTCGATGCAAGTTCCCCCGGCGTACTCCGCACGCAAGGTTGACGGAGTCAGAAGTTACCAGCTGGCCCGTGAAGGGCGAGCAGTTGAGTTAGAGGCTTCACCTATCAATATCTACGAGATCTCTGGTGCGTGGGTAAGCGATGAAGTCATCGACTTCGAGGTGAGTTGTTCGCGTGGAACTTATGTGCGCACTCTTGGAGAAGATATCGCCAAGGGACTTGGAACGCTCGGATATCTCTCGCAGCTTCGACGCATTGAGAGTGATGGTTTTAGCGTAAGCGACGCATCGCCTCTTCCCAACGAAAAGGATGACCTTCGCTTCTGTGATAGTAAGATCATCGAGCGTTTTGATTCATTAGGCGTGGATCAAGCAATGGCCAAAAGGCTCATCAATGGTGTCGAGGTCGATCTAAACGATCTCGAGAGCGATAGAGACTATGGTGATGGATTGACCTTCGTCTACTCGCGGGATGCAGTAGAGAGACCAGAGACGCTAGAGGATCTCATCGGGCTATTCGAAATCGTTGAAGGTAAGTTGTGCCCACGGGTGACCTTCCCGCAAGGGGCTAATTAATTCCAACCCCCAACTCTTAGCGAGATCAGCTATCGAGTGTTCCTAGTTCATACTGGGCCTGACCCGCTGGACGATATAGAGTTAGGGGCGGCCATAAGTTGCATCAACTCGATCGGTTCAAGTAGGGAAAATTCGTCTACTTTCCGAATCGGATTATTCAACGTCGCCACATTCAACGTCGCCACATTCAAC